>Ga0265297_10008209_pt1 | contig 14046 bp, 9 predicted proteins | sample Munlanlwell13791_FD_192502 | JGI IMG/M metagenome (GOLD analysis project Ga0265297, IMG submission 192502) | Leachate microbial communities from a municipal landfill in Southern Ontario, Canada - Leachate well 137-91 | ecosystem: Engineered > Solid waste > Landfill > Unclassified | place... | reverse complement strand
GAAGGCGGCGAGCAGCTTCAGGCTGTCGTAGAAATTCTCGTCGTCGATAATGCGGCGCACACCAAGTTGTTCACGCGCCTCGGTCTTGGTGGAAAACTCAGCGCGCATCCAGCGCATCGCCGCGGCTTGCAACGCGTCGTTGCCGGAGGCGTAACCCTCGTAGTATTTCGTCAACACTTGCGCGAACTCGAAGCCGCCGACGTTCTCTTGCAACTCGTGCAGATCGGTAAGGATGCGCGTTTTAACATCCTCCTCTTTTCCACCGGTGGTGGTGACGGCGTGTTGGATGTTGGAAATCCAACCCTCGCAGAGATTTCTCAACGCGTTGCCTTCGGGTTTGGATTTGATCGCGAGGTTGCGCATCAATTCGGCGTAGAGGGCGCGGGCCTCGCCGCCGGAAGCCCAGAGTCGGCGTTCCATCGTCATGTCGGCCTGCACGACTACCATGCGCTTCTGTAGCGCCAGCGTGCGGACGAGGTTGAGAAAGAAACTCTTGCCACTGCCGAAGCGCCCGACGACGACGCGAAATGCAGCACCTTTTTGCTCGACGCGTTCCAAGTCTTTTAGCAAGGCTGAAACCTCCGCTTTGCGGCCAACTTGAATGAGGTGCAGCCCGACGCGTGGCACCAAACCGGCCTGCAACGATTGCAGGACTGCATCACGTTCTCGGCGTTTGATTTCAGCCATGTCAGCGTGTCTCCTTTGGAATCAGTTCAGTGTGAACAGTAATTATCTCCTCACCTTCGAGCAGAAAGTCGCCGAGGTGTTCATCGGACCATTCATTGATCGCGTCGCGCGCGGCAACCGGCATAAGTCTGCAATTTCCAGCAAGCTGCTCGAATTCTTTTTGCGGCCAGGTCGTTTTCTCAACCAGTCGCGCAAGGACTGGTTGGTATTTCAAATCAAGTCCAACGGCCCACGCCAAGACGATGCCGGTGGGGGCGACGGGCACGGCAGTGCTCACTGCTGCCACCGTCACCGGTGCAGACGCAGCTGTTGACGGCGAAGAGGCTTCAACATCCTCGGTCATTACTTGGCCGAGGATTCCAACTACCATTGCCGTCTCGGCCGCGATCTGACGGACGCGATTCATGTCGAGCGTGAACGTCTCCTGTCGCGTGGCTGTAATCGGCGCAGCCATCTCGCCACCGCTCTCCGGCGGCGCGGGAATCACCTCACCGGCAACGGCGGCGCCTGCCTGCTGAATCGTTTGCTCTTGAGAACCAAGCGAAAGCCGGCTCACAAGCGCGCCGAGCGTGCCCGGCGCGAGTTCGAGCGCGTTGAAGGCGCGTTCCAGTGCGCGCCATTCGCGCGACGTGATCTTGCAGTCGGCCGCCGCCACGCAGACAAGCACTTCGCCTATCAGTTCGCGCTTCTCTGTCGGAACACGCTTCGCGATGCGGGCCAACGACAACTGAGCGTAGTCAGGATGTTTCAGGAGAAACTGCTCCAGCACCGCCAACCGTTGGTGCTCAGCGCGACTCAATGCCACGTTCTTCTCGATGAACTCGCGGAAGACGTCGAGTTCGTGTTGCTCGATGCGGGCATCCGCCGCCGCGATGAGCACACACAACTGCAACAACGCCGCAGCGCCGGAGTAAACCGACTCCCGGACACCGTCGTCGAGCGACTTGAAGATCGCAACCGTCTGCTCGGCCCGATAGGCAGGCGCGCCGTAGCGAACATCGGGTTCGATGGCGTAACCGCGAGCCGCAATGGATTCAACCAGCTCGCGGCTTTCAGCGATTGTCAGTTTGGCGGTTGGCGGCAGGCCGAAGCACTTCGCCAACTCGTTCATCTCCAGCAGGATGGCAGCGTCCGGACTGGCCAGGGACGAGACCAATCGTTGCCATTCCTCATTTGGTGGGGCAACGCTTGGCGCAACGAGCGGGCTTTCTCCATCCGGCGAGGCGAGGGGCGTCACCGGTTTTAAGTCAATTAGTTTTCCGCCGGTGACACCGCCAAGAGTCTTGAAGCACGCCGGCGCATCCACGTTTCGGAGATTGATCTGGAGAAACTCCTCGCGGCCGACTTGAACCGACATGACACACTTAGCCGCGATGTTGCCGGTGCCGGCATCGAGGACGGTGACAACGCCGTTGAAGACGACATGGTCGAGCGCGCGGACAACATCAGCTTCAAACAGTTCATGACTCGTGCGGAGGCAGATCTGGCAAAGCACATCCTCGTAAAGTTGCCGCTGCTCGCGGTCGGAGAGCGCCTTTTCAACAAACTCATCTCGTGTGCGGACGAACCGCACCTCTTCTAAATGCGGCAAATCATCCGGTGCGGGAAGGTTATATTCGACGAAAATGGTTTTCGTTTGCGGCCGGTATTCCACTTGGAAATCCGGCGTGAGCGAGTCGGGATACCTTGATTGCGAGAGGACGAGGTCGCAATGCTCGGCGACAGCTTCGGGCACAAGATTGAGATAGCTTTGCTTGCGGCGCTCGACCGCTTCGTTGCTACTCTGTCTTGCGGTCTCATAAGCAGACGCTTCGTTGCGCCAAACGGCAAATTCCTGCAGGCTTTGCTCGTAGATGCGCTGGTTGATTGTTTTGGTCTCAGCAATCTTGAGCTGCCACGCCTCGTGGTCAGTTCGGAACCGCGTGTCGGCCTCCACTTCTTTTCTGCGGCGCAGCGGTGGAAACACCTTGTCGAGTAAACTCAGGCACGGAGCGTAGCACGAATCGTCGCGCTGCGGCTCTCGCGCCAGCGTCAAATAAGGCCTCTGCACCGGCTGCGGTTTGGAGAACGCAGAATGATTCTTGAGCTTCTCCCAATCAACTCGGTCATCCACACGGAGCGTGAACCTCAGGATGCCACGCAGGGCCGCCAGTTCTTCCTGTGCTTCGCGAGTACGCTGGTCAGCGTCGCGCAGATTGTCCTCCAATGCCCGCCGCTTGAGTGCGCGATCTGTTTCACGTTGTCGGACTGCGCTCTTCTTCGCCCACAACTCGTCCCAAGTACGTCTCAACGCGTAAGCTTTGGCTTCCACGATGGCTTTGTCCGGCCCGCGGATTACGCGGTGTTTGTTCAGACCGCGATGTTCGAGAACGATTTGGTAGTAGTAAGCCATCGGCGACCGTCCTCAACACATGCTCCCTCTTGCAACAAAGCATGTTTGCATGGCGCGAGTCTAACCGTTTTCAATCTTCCGGGAAGAAAATTCTGCATTGGTTTGCAGTTGCGGCGGCGCGAGACGCAGGCGGTTTTTCTTGTGGCGCTGGGCTGGCTTGTGCTGGCACGCTACGGCGTGGCATGAACAAGCTCAGCGTCCTTATCTTCACTGCCCTGTTGCTGGCTCCGCTTGCCTCGCCGCGCGCCGCCGAACCCATCGCCGTGTTCACACCCGGCGCGCGCATCCTGTTTCAAGGCGACTCGATCACCGATGGCAATCGCGGGCGCAGCATGGACCCGAACCACATTCTCGGCCACGGCTACGTCTTCATCATCGCGGCACGGCATGGGGCGGCGTTTCCCGGCGCGAAGCTCGATTTCATGAACCGCGGTGTCAGCGGCAACACGGTTCTCGATCTGGAAAAACGCTGGCAGAAGGACACGCTCGATTTGAAGCCCGATGTGCTCAGCATCTTCATCGGCGTCAACGACAACAGCAAAGGCGTGCCGCTCGACCAATACGAGCAGGCTTATGACAAGCTCATCAGCGAAGCCAGGACGGCGAATCCGAAGCTCAGACTCGTGCTGGGCGAGCCGTTCGTGAAACCGACGGGCAAGGTCAACGACGGCATCCGCAAGCGGCAGGAGATCGTCTCCCGGCTGGCGAAGAAGCACGGCGCGGCGCTGGTGCGTTACCAGCGCGTGTTTGACGAGGCGGTGAAGCGAGCGCCGGCGGATTACTGGATTTGGGACAACGTGCATCCGACTTATCGCGGCCATCAACTCATGGCCGATGAATGGGAGCGCGTGGTCCGCGAGTGTTGGAAATAGACAGTCACGTGAAACGCAACACGGTGCAGATGCGGCCCGAGTCCGTGTCGGTGGACTGATTTCGCTGATTGCGATACTCTAGGTCGTTCGTGAATTTGAGAATGGACAAGGATGCTATGAAAATCATTCGAATTGCCACATGGGTTTCACTCTTCACTTTAGCAATCTTGCCATTCCGCGGACTGGCGGAACCCGTTGACATGGCCAGCCGCACGGCGGAACTCAAGAGCCTCCGCTGGGGCATGTTCATCTGCTGGTCGTTCAGTACGTTTTCCGGCAAGGAATGGACTGGCGGTGTCACCGACGTAAACTTCTTTAAGGCCACCGGCTGCGACACTGACCAATGGGCACGCACGGCCAAGGAAGCGGGGATGGGCTACATCCTGTTCCTGACCAAACACCATGACGGATTCTGTCTCTGGGACACGAAGACGACTGACCGCAAGGTGACAAAGTCACCGCTTGGCCGCGACGTGCTCGCAGAGCTGCGCAAGAGTTGCGACAAGCACGGCATCAAGCTGGCGCTGTATTTCTCCGAGGGCGACTGGACGTGGCCCGGCGCGGTCGATGGCAAGGGCTGGAAAGCCGGCGTCGGCAAAAACCCAGAGATGAAGAAGGCGCAGCTCAAGGAACTGCTCACGCAATACGGCCCGGTCGAATACCTTTGGTTCGATCACGCCGTCGGAGACGGGGGCCTCAGCCATGCGGAGACGATCGCGTTCTGCAAATCGCTCCAGCCCGGTTGCTTCGTCGGTTTCAACCACGGCGACCAGGCTGGCGCGGACATCCGGCTCGGCGAGATGGGCCGGCCCGGTCCGCTCGACGACCACAGTGCCGCGGGTCCGCACATGAGAGACGCGCCGAGCAAGAGCTACCGGCTCGCGGAGTTCACCTATCCGATATTGCCGTCGCACAAGGGCGGCGCAATGTGGTTCTATTCGCTGCCGATCCACGACGCGCTTTGTCTTCCAGTCGAGAAGCTCTACGCCGACTACCTTGGCGCGGTGAAATACGGCAACGTGTTCGCGCTCGATGTCGGCCCCGACTACGCGGGCCGGCTGCGCGAGGTTGACGTACAAACATTGCGCAAGGTTGGTGAGATGATTCGCAGCAACGCGCCCGATCCGAGCGAGCCGCCGGTGCCGCAAGCGAAAAAATAGCTCCGCGCTGGCCGTCAACAGCACCGAAAACAAGGGTATCCGCGTTTCGTCATTGATTCTCACGCCGGTGAAGCAGCAGACTCCAAACAATCACAGTTGATCCGACTTCAGACACAGGAACAACATGAACACACAAATTGTCACAGACAAACTCACCACCCGGCGTGAATTCCTCGGCAGCGCGGCGGCCCTTGCGGCTGGTCTGGTTCCTGCCGTTATATGAAGACGATTCCACAGGTGATGCGCCTTGCGGCGCTTGGGTTTCTGTTGATCGCGTGCGTGGGCGCGGCAGAGCCGATTACGAAGGCGACGCCGGAGCAGTTGGCCGGCTGGTTGCGACAGTATCCGCAGGCTGACGCCAATGGCGACGGCACGCTCACGGTCGCGGAGGCTGAGGCCTGCCGGCAGAAGCTGGAGAAAGAGCCGCGTGCGGGCGCAAGGATCGCGCCCATTCGCTCAAGAAGCGAGTTCGCTTTCGCCACGATGTCCGATGGCGTCAAGATCGCACTCGCCATCGGGTATCCGAAGGATTTCGTTCCCAGCGACACGCGGCGCAAATGGCCGGCGATCTACGTCTCGTGCGGCTACGCGCTGGCGACGTGGCCCGGAGATCCCGGCGATTACGACCATCGTTATGTGACGGTGACGGCGTCCCTCCGCGGCACGGGCGCTTCGGGCGGCGCGCTCAGCCCGTGGCGGCCGCGGACGTGGCAGGACGGCTACGAGGTCATCGAGAACTGGATCGTCAAGCAGCCGTGGTCGAACGGCAAGGTGGGCATCCGGGGACATTCGTGGACTGGGTTGATGGGGTTCCTCACGGCAAGCACGTGCCCGCCGTCGCTCAAGGCGGTTTGTGTTAGCGGGCTGATTGACGATTTCTACCGCGACATCGCCCGGCCCGGCGGCGTGCGGAACTTCGGCTTCCCCGTGATGTGGATGAACAACGACTACCGCCTTGACGGGCCGTTCGGGTCGGGCGTCGCGGCGCAGAAGGCCCGCGGGCTGGATGCCGCCGCCTATGATGCCATCGTCGCTTCGCGTCCGCCGCGCGACCTGACGGAGGACCAGCTCTGGTTGATGCTGCACGAGCCGTTCGATGGACCGAGGTGGCAGCAGAGGAGTCTGGGCGCGCAGGCGTCGAAGATTCGCGCGCCGCTGCTCATCGGTCACACCTGGCAGGATGAGCAGACCGGGCCGTCCGGCTGGATGCTCTGGAAACGGCTGCCGGTCGGCACGCCGAAGCGGCTCGTCCTCTCCAACGGCGATCACAGCGTGCATAGCCTGAGCCGCGAAGAGAAGCTCGCCTGGTTCGACCACTACCTGCTCGACCAAACCGACGCCAGCATTGCGTCCGGCGAGCCGCGCGTGAAGTGCTACTTCGAGACCGCCGGCGCCAAGGAAGGCCGGGCGAGCGTGGGCGGGCCGTTTCTGGCGGCAGGCGATTTCCCGTTGCCGGACACCCGCTGGACGCGCCTTTATCTGCGCGCCGGCAACAGGCTCTCCACCGCGGCGGCAGACGCGGACGAGAAGCCCGACAGCTACCTCGTCACTTTCCAGAACGTCCGCGCGCCCGCCGAACGGTTCACCTATCAGCTTGAATTCACCGAACCGACGGCCATTTGCGGCCCGGCCAAACTCACGAATCTCGACACGGACTTCTTCATCCTGCTGAGCGACGTCGGCCCGGACGGCAAGAGCTACGGTCTCCAACGCGGCCTGTTGCGTGCTTCGCACCGGTCGCTCGACCCGCAATACTCCGATTACGCCAACGTCGGCGGCCGGAAAGTTCTCATCCGCCCGCAACACCCGCACACCCGCCCGGAGCCGGTCACGCCGCACGTCGCCTGCGAGTTCCAGATCGAGATTCCCACGCTGGGACACGTCTTCCGTCCCGGCCACAAACTGGCGATGACGATCACCCGCCCGCCGTTGGCCGACCCGATCGGCGTGACCAAGTCGGGCGGGCCGAGCTACCAATACGACTCTTATCCGCCCGCCGGCACGGTGACGATTCTCCATGACGCGGCACATCCGTCGAGCCTGCTGCTGCCGGTGTTGCCAAAGCTGCCTCCCACTCCGCTTGGTCTCGTGCCGCTCTCGCAGCAGGCGGGACTTCAGCCGGTCAAGTGAGATGAATGAGACCGTCTTAAAACAAGACACAACCGTGAGCCGATACATCTTCATCAGAATCACAACCGTTCTCCTCGTTGCCGGCTTCCTGTGCCGCGCCGCTCAGGCCGGCGTGCCGAAGGACGGAGTCCCGGTTCTGGACACGGCAAGAGCGCCAGCCACGGCACAGGAAGTCGCGATCAATCATCCGGAGTTCAAGCAAGCGTGGCAGTTGACCTCGAAGACGCGCGGCCTGGAAAACAAGTGGGCGACCAGCGCGCGCTGGTTCACCCGCCAGCCCGTCCAGAGCGGCGACGTGTTGCTCGCGGTCTTCCACATGCGTTGCGTGAATTCGCTGGCCGCCGACGGCAAGGCGGCGGTGGTTGTGGCGTTCGGCACCGCCGGCGTGCCGTCTCGGAACTCCTACGTCACACAAGTCCGGTCCGACCAGGAATGGAAGAGGTTCCAGTTCGCGTTCGTGTCCAAACTCGACCACGCGCCCGGCGAGGGGAAGATTTCGTTCGGCTGCGGCATGGAGAACCAGACGCTGGAAATCGCCGGTGTCGAAGTCTTCAACTTCGGCGCCACGAAGCGCGTCGCGGACTTCCAGACTTCCGCCGGCTACAGGGGCATGGCCGACGACGCCCCGTGGCGCAAGGAATGTCTCGCGCGAATCGAGCAGATCAGGAAGAGCAATCTGGCGATTGTGGTCACGGACAAGCAGGGCAAGCCGGTGGCGGACGCGGAAGTCCATGTCGCGATGAAACACCACGCCTTCCGGTTCGGCTGCACGTTCAATCCGCACATTTACAGGGTCGAGAACCAGATGTCGCGCGACGTGGAGACGTATCGGCGGCGGTTCCTCGAATACTTCAACCTCGCCACCCCGGAAGCCGTGATGAACTGGCGAAGCTGGGAAACCGCCGGGCAGCGGGACAATCTCGTGAAGGCGCTCGACTGGTTGAAGGCGCATGACATTCCCATCATCGGCCACCCAATGGTCTGGCAAGCGCCCAAGACGCTCCCCGACCGTATCCAGCAGATCATCAAGGGCAAGAATTACCCCGCCTACATCCGCGCTTGGAACGAGCATCTCACGGAGAAACTCGGCGCCGTCAAAGGCCGGATGTGCCAGCACTATGTCATCAACGAATTCGTGGACACCAACTTCCTGCCCGAGGAACTCACTGACGACGCCATCGTGAACTGGTATCGCATCGCGCAGGCCGCCGACCCCGGCCCGCGGCTCGGCATCCTGGACCACCGGATGATCGGCTACGGCGCGGTGGACGCGGAGCGAAACCTGCCGTGGTATGAGACGAAGATCGGGATGCTGCTGCAAAACCGGGTGCCGCTGAGGATCATCGCGTTCCAATGCCACTTCACCGACGTCCTCACCGACCCGGAGCGCGTGCTGGAAATCCTCGATCGCTTCGCCAAGTTCGGCCTCGAATTGCAGGTTGCGGAGTTCGACGTGGACACCGACAACGAAGACCTTCAGGCAAAATATCTCCGGGATTTTTTCCTCGCCGTGTTCAGCCATCCGTCGGTGGAGGTGTTGCAACAATGGGGCTTTTACGAGCCATTTCACTGGCGTCCGCGCGCGGCATTGTTCCGGAAAGACTGGTCGCCCAAGCCAAACGGCCGCGCGTTTCTGGACTTGGTATTCAAGCAATGGTGGACCGATGCCAAAGGCGCGACCGACAGCGAGGGCCGCTTCAAGCTGCGAGCGTTCCACGGCGACTATGAAGTCGCCGTGAAGACAGGCGGCACGGTCCGGCGCAAGAAATTCACGCTGCCCAAAGGCGGGCAAACGGTCTCCGTTGTTCTGGAGTGACGTTCATTTCGCCGGAGCGGGGCTGCGCCCGATGTGGGCGTCATCGCCGACGCGTTGCGCAAGAGTGCCATGGATGAGTTCATGATTGATTGGGTCTGGAACCCGGCCAATGCCGTCCGCAAAAAGGAGGCCGCCGGCAAATGGCTGGACGCGGAGAAGAAGCTCTACGAACAACTGATGGCCAAGCTGTTTCCCGGCGAGGACAAGCTGGCACCTGACGATAAACTGAGCTACGAGCGCAAGGCCATCAATCGTTGCTGGGCACGCATCCGGCACGCGGCCAAGCGCGCGAATCCCCGCTGCGTCATCGGGCTCTCGTGCAATAAAGTCCATGATTCCGCCATCGCGAACTCGCCGATGCTCAAGGAAGTGGACTGGATGATGGACGAAGCCGGCACGCCCGCTGCGATGAAGGAGGGCGCGCCGATGTTCGGGTCGCGCACGCGGCAGTTGCTGTGCCTCGCGGGTTGGGGCGACCGTCACAAGACGCGCGTAATCCTCTCCGACCCCGCGATGGCCGCCTGCGGCATCTACGGGTTCAGCCGCCCCATCGAGTCGTTCAAGGGCAATGATCACAGCATCGCCACGCCTGCGCGTTACTTCACCGCCAAACCACTTGACTTTGTCGCGCGGCCGGACATACACAACACGAGCAGAGAGAAATGAAATGCTTCACGACCCGAGCCATCACACGCCGATGCCGTTGGCCGAGGCCATCGAACTCGGCCCGCGCGACAAGGACATTCTGCGCAGGCTCGCCAGTGAACTCGCCAGCATTGCTGCGTTACCGGTGCATCGCGAGAAAGCGGTGCTCTGGCAGAAGCTTAACGACCTTCAGTCGGTCCGCCCGATGGTATGGATCAACGAGGTCTGCTGGCATGAGATGAACGCCGGCGATGAGCTGACGCTCCGGTGCGAGCATCCTTGGGCGCGCGAGCAGGAGGTGGAGTTGCGCCGCACGCTCTACCAGTGGCGCCACCTGCCCGGCGACATGATTGTCAGCGACTATCTCGCGTGCCCATTGGCGATCCACAGCAGCGACTTCGGCATCATGGAGGAGGTGGACATCGTCAAGACGGACGAGGCCAACGACGTCGTCTCACGTCACTACCACATCCAGATCAGCGACTTTGCCGACCTCGATAAAATCAAAATGCCCGTCATCACTCACAACGAGCAAGCGACGGCGTTCCGGTTTGCGGCGATGAACGATGTGTATGCGGGCATCATGCCGGTAAGGAAGATCGGCCAGACGCACATCTGGTTTACGCCGTGGGATTGGCTCATCCGCTGGTGGGGAATTGAAGAAGCGATGCTCGATCTTTATGAGCGGCCCGACCTGGTCAATGCCGCGGTGGAACGCATGACCGACGCGTGGATGGCAGAGCTGGACCAGTTCGTTGCGATGAACCTGCTTTCGCTCGACTGCGACAACACGCGCATCGGCTCCGGCGGCTACGGCTATACGCGCGAGCTGCCCGGCGAAGATTTTGATCCACACTGCATCAAGCCGCACAACATGTGGGGTTGCTCCAACGCGCAGATCTTTTCCGAGGTCTCGCCGGAGATGCACTGGGAGTTTGCGGTGAAGCATGACCTGCGGTGGCTGAAACGATGGGGCTTGAGCTACTATGGTTGTTGCGAGCCGCTCGACAAGAAGATGGAAATCCTGCGCCGCATTCCGAACCTGCGGAAGATCTCCGTCAACTACCGCTGCAACCTCGATCGCGTTGCGAGCGAGATCGGCCCGAAATACGTCTGGAGTTATAAACCAAATCCTGCTGTGCTAGCAGAAGATGGTTGGCGGCCGGCACTGGCACGCACCGAAATGGCGCGCGTGGCAGAGAAGGCCCGCACTGTTGGCGCCCATGTCGAGTTTATCATGAAGGACATCTCCACCGTGCGCTACCACCCGGAGCGGCTCTGGGATTGGGCGCACATCGCGATGGAGGTGTCGGAAGAGTCATCGAAGTAGGAACGAAATATGAAAACCATGGTTTCCCTTGTACTGACCGCAACGTTGATGATCGCTGCCGAGGGCGCGGAGACGCTCTTGTTCCACGCCCAAGGCGAGTTGGCTGGCGAACCCACGCAAACAACCGTCGTGCTGCAATCGCGGCTGACGGCCACCGGGGGCTTGCGTGATGGCGACGTGTCCGGCGCGCCGGGCAGGGCGAGCTTTGAGTTGTCGAGGGATGCGGATTTCCAGACCGCGGTGGAGACGGAATGGTTGGAAGCGACGGCAGAGCGCGATTTCATTGTGAAGACCAAGGTCACCGGCTTGCAGCCTGAGACAAAGTATTACTACCGGTTGAATTTTGGCGCCACGCGCGAATCTGCCAAGCCCGGGCCGGTGCGCAGCTTCAAAACGCTGCCGGCGACCGACGCAGAAACCGCGGTTAAGTTCGTCATCGGCAACTGCATGAACTACGCGTTCTTCCAGCGCGGCCCCAAAGGCAACGGCGAAGGCGCGGCCCCTGCCGGGGACAGGAAGCTGGGTTATCCTTCGATGGAGGCGATTCGGAAACTGCAACCGGACTTTTTCATCAGCGCCGGCGACAACGTTTATTATGACCATCCCGCCGCCAAGGCTGCCACGACACAGGAGGAGCTGCGGCGTAAGTGGCACGAGCAGTTCGTCCAGCCGCGGCTGGTGGCGCTCTTTGGCAACGTGCCGGCTTTCTGGCTCAAGGACGACCATGATTATCGTTACAACGACGCCGACCCCACCGGCGACAAGTCGCCATCACACAAGCTCGGCGTCCAGACCTTCCTCGAACAACTCCCCGTCGTGGACCCGCTTGAGAAGAAACCGATCACCTATCGCACCTACCGCGTCAACAGGTTCCTCCAGATATGGCTGCTCGAGGGCCGCGATTATCGCAGCGCGAACTCGATGACGGACGGCCCGACCAAATCCATCTGGGGTGAAGCCCAGAAGTCGTGGTTGAGGCAGACGCTGCGCAACAGCGACGCGACGTTCAGGTTGATCATCTCGCCCACGCCGATGGTCGGTCCCGACGACGCGACGAAGCGTGACAACCACACCAACCCCGATGGCTTCCGCAAAGAAGGTGACGCCTTCTTCGCGTGGATCAAGGAACGAGGCATGAAGAACGTTTTCATCCTCTGCGGCGATCGCCACTGGCAATACCACTCCGTTCATCCGAGCGGCTACGAAGAGTTTTGCTGCGGCGCGCTCAACGACGAGAATTCGCGGCTGGGCCTCAAACCGGGTGATCCCAAGTCCACAGACCCGAAGGGTCTCGTCAAGCAACTCTACAGCCAGACCGAGAAATCCGGCGGGTTCCTGCAAGTGACCGTCGCGCCGGACAAGACGGCGGAATTCAGTTTCTTCGACGATCGCGGCGCCTTGCTATACAAGACGGTGAGGCCCACGACGGCCAAGCCGGCGTCGAAGTAACGCCCAACTTGCAGTTGTCCCTGGCTTCCGTGGCCTCGCTGGCTGCGCACTAGCGCAGTTTTCCAAGCATCTCCAGCAGCGCCGTGATGATCTTGGTGGAAGCGTCCACCTCGAGGCGGTTGGTGCCGAGCCATGTTTCGTAACCGCCGAGTTTGTGTTGCTCGGGCGTCGGCAGATAGCCGAAGTAGCCGTGGGCCAGCGACATGACGAAGGTTGGCTTGAACGGGCTGCGCTTCTTCATTTCGAGACCGACCTCGACGAAGACCTCGGTGGGAATCGTGCCAATGCCGACATCACCGATGCGCAGCGCCTGCAACGGAATTTTGCCGCGTTGCGGATAGCCATTCACGCGCACCGTGCGATCGGCGTAGAGCTCCTCCATTGTGTTCGGTTTCGCATCAGGCTTGATCTTGGCGAGGATGCCTTTCGCACGCTCCAGTTGCTCCGGCGTCGGGTGGCGGAAACCGATCTCCATGTCCTGGAACGCCGCGCCCAGCGGCACGGAGTCATGCCACTGGATGGTCTGATAGGCCTTGAACGTGGCATTCGCGACATCGTTGGCCACCAGCCGCATCTTCTCGTAGGGCGCCATTTTTTCACCGGGCTTGGTGAAATCAATGTTGTTGATGTTGCCGCTGGTGCCATTGCTCATGATCGCCACGAACGGCGGATCCTGGCGGTCGGCGCCGAGCAACTGCTGCATCCGGCTGCAAAACATGCCGTAGTAATCGGCCGAAATATCCGCGCCGCGCACGCCGCCGACGTAGTGAAGCGAATAGTTGGCCAGCACCGCGATGGACCGGCCTTCGGGTGACTGCACCGCGATGAGGCAGATTTCCGGATCTGTCGGGCCGGCGGGTTTGACGAGATTGGGGTTGGCGCGCGGCGGGTTCATCTTCACGAGGTCGTTGGTGCCGCCGAAGGGGGTGACGGGAACCGTGCCGGGTTTCATGAACCAGCGGCGGTTGAACACGTGGCGCGGCTCGGAGCCGGTTGCCCAACCGATGCGCGCGGGGGCGAGGTTGTTGATGGCACAGCGCACCACGTCGGCGATGCGCCGCGCGACGAACTTTTGGTAATCGTCCAGTTCCGGACTGGTCGAGTAACGCTCGCCCAACGCGCTGGTGGCCGAGTGCGTGTGTGTGCCTGACATCAGCAGGTTGGCGGCAGGCAGGCCGGTTTCCTTGTGAACGAGCCGGCGCGCTTCGTCGCACAAGTAGCGCGACAGGCCGATGAGGTCGCACACGACGAACGCCAGCCGTGTCTGGCCGTTGTCGAGGACGAGACAGCGCGCGTGCAGGTCGTCGTGGACGTTCTTCGACGGGAACGGATGAAACCCGCCGATGATGTTGCCGCCGAGAGAGGGCGTGATGTTGCTGGTGGCTGCGCCGGCGCGAAGCTGCGGGGAAGGCTCGGCAGCGGCAACGACAGAGATCAAAGCCAACAAGGTGAGCAGGCCAAGCAGTGACGGGAGAGGGGAACGAACGCGTTGCGAGTTCATGCGGCACATTCTGCCGCGCCGGAGGTTCATCTGGCAAGCGCGGCTTTTGGCTGGTACAAAGGCG
>Ga0265297_10008208_pt1 | contig 14047 bp, 11 predicted proteins | sample Munlanlwell13791_FD_192502 | JGI IMG/M metagenome (GOLD analysis project Ga0265297, IMG submission 192502) | Leachate microbial communities from a municipal landfill in Southern Ontario, Canada - Leachate well 137-91 | ecosystem: Engineered > Solid waste > Landfill > Unclassified | place... | reverse complement strand
ATCTTTCCGGATTGAGCGCAGGGGTTGAAACTACAGTACCCTTCTTTCATTTTAATAAAACGTATTTCCGAGTAAGGCTAAGCCCTTCATTTTTCGGGGAGGACCTGGATTTTTCATCTTCTGCTTTTCGCCTCCTCAGCCGTTATTACATCATTTACCAGCCGCAAAAGAAATGGACGTTCCTTTACGGCATAGCCGTTTACCCGGATTTTGAATATGAGGCCCTGCCGATAATCGGGCTCATTTATAAACCGAATGATAAGCTGGCATTTAACCTTATACCCACCAGGCCGAACATTACCTATGCGTTTACGGACAGGCTCAGCGTATTCGCCGATGGAAGCGCCGCTCTCGATGAGTATGAAGTTACGCGGAATAATCAGGAAGGCGTAGTGCTGCGTTACCGGGAAAGGAGGATGGGGGGAGGGGTAAAATTTAAGATCAACGAATACGTTCAGGCATCTTTGTCCGGAGGCGGCGTCTTTAACCGGCGTTTTAAATACAGGGATAGCCAGGGTAAAGTCAGCGTCAAGGACGGCGCTTACGGAGAATTCCGTCTCGAAATGAAGATCTAATGGAGGCAACTGTGTATAGAGTAGAACTTGAATGTAATCCGGACGCGACTTTCAAGGTAAAGTCCAAGGATCATGAAATTACCGTCACTACATCGGACAAAGGCATGAGCCCGCCGGATGTTTTTTTGTCGGGATTGGTAAGTTGTTTAGGAGTGTATGTGCGCAGATATTTCGCCGGCTCAGGCCTTAAGCTGGACGATTTCGGCATAACGGCGGAGGCGGAATTTTGTCGGGAGAAACCGGTATCTTTTAAAAGGATAGATATTTCCCTGGACCTAAAAGGCGCGAAACTCGATGAACGCCGTCAAAAAGCTCTCCTTGAATTCATCAAGAATTGCCCCGTGCACAATACACTGAAGGCGAATCCTTCGGTTGAAATTGAAATGATCAAATGAGCCGAGAGACAAAAATAGTCCTGGCGGTCCCGGATCCGAAGCTCAGGGAGATATTAATATACCTGCTGAAAGCCTGGGAATACAATGTGGCCCTTCTTGAAAACGGCCGGGATGTGCTGGAATATTTAAAGAAGGAAAACCCCAGCCTGCTCATAATAGACGCCGCCCTCGAGGACAAAAAAGGACTGGAGATATGCAAGGAGATAAAATCGGATTTCCTCACTTCATATATACCGACGATCGTTTTGATAGACAAAAGGCAGTTGAGGCGGGACCTTTTGAGTATCGAACAAGGCGTGGACGATTACCTGATCAAGCCGCCGGACCCGATAGACCTGGAGATCAGGATCATCCTGGCCTTGCGCAGCGCCGCGCATCATTTTAACGCCAATGCCCTGACGCGCCTTCCGGGAAACAAACTTATCGAAAGGGAGCTCATTCAAAAGCTGGATTCCGGCCGTCATTTTTCATTCCATTATATCGATATAGATAATTTCAAGCCGTACAACGACAAATACGGTTACATAAGGGGCAACGAGATCATATTAGAGACCGCCCGGATCATCTCCTCAAGCGTCAAGGCGCACGGCAATGATAAGGATTTTGTCGGGCATGTCGGGGGAGATGATTTTGTGGTCATTACTACTCCGGATAAAGCGGAACAGATCGCGAAGAAGACTATAAAGGAATTTGACGGCATTGTGCCCGGCCGGTATTCAGAAGCCGATGCCGAAAACGGGTTCGTCGTCGCCACAGATAGGAGCGGAAAGGTGTCCAACATCCCCTTGATGAGCTTATCCATAGCCATTGTAAATAATATCTCAAGCGGTATAGCGAACCTGTTCGAGCTTATGGATATCACTACTGAACTTAAAAAATATCTCAAGAGCCGGCCGGGGAGCAATTTCATGGTCAACAGGAGGTCGGAAAATAAAGGGAAAAAGGGCAGGAATAAATAATCAAGGCCAGCGAAAGGAAATAATATGGATTGGAAGATAATCACGGCGACATTCACCGTGGTATTTATCGCGGAGCTCGCGGATAAGACTCAAATGGTAGGCATAAGTATGAGCGCTAAATCAGGCAAGCCCCTGGCTGTCTGGGCCGGATCTGTCCTTGCTTACGCGGTGGTCACCATCCTGTCGGTCTTGCTGGGAGCGGTCCTCTCGAAATACCTGAAGCCGGAACTGATCAGGTATACCGGGGCGCTGTTATTTATCGCCATCGGCGTAATGATGTTGTTCGGGAAAATTTAATATGCTGGCATATCTTCACGATCTGGCAACTGACAGGCGCAAAGGATTTTTGGCGGGGACCATCAAATCCTTTTTATATCCGGCCTCGCTTATCTACGGCCTGGCCGTCAGGGCGTTAACGTTTATATACCGCCTCAAGCCTCGCGCTTTAGGCTGCAAAGTCATCAGCGCAGGCAATATTACCTTAGGCGGCACGGGTAAGACATCCCTTGTTTTATTGATCGCGCGCTATCTTAAAGAGAATGGGCATAAGGTAGCTATAGTGAGCAGGGGATACAAAAGGCAAATTCCAAATCCCTGCCTGTCCGGCAGGCAGGCTAAATCCCGGATCCCAAATGAAGAGGCCATGGGTGATGAACCAGCTATGCTGAAGATGAATCTGAAGGATATTCCGGTCATTGTTGATGCGGATAGGATATGCGGCGCAAGGATAGCGGTGAGGGATTTCGGGGCAGACACGGTGATTTTAGATGATGGATTCCAGCAATGGCGGTTGAAAAAAGATTTGGATATAGTCGCCATTGACGCCGTTTATTTATTCGGCAACCGCAGGCTGATACCCAGGGGGATATTGCGCGAGCCGCTTTCTTCTCTTAAGCGGGCGGATATGTTCATCCTGACAAAAAGCGATCTCGCGCCAAACAATAAGGATATTAAAGAATACCTGAACTCCATAAATCCGGCAGCTCCGGTCTTAGGATCGATACACAGCCCTGTTGGTTTTTACCGGATGGATAAACAGGACGAGCTTTTGAATATAAATTCCCTGCGCGGGAAAACCGCGGTTTTATTTTCCGGGATCGGGGATCCGGGATCCTTTGAGAAGTTGATCAAAAACCTGGGTATTAGAGTGGAGTTTTCATTTAGATTCCGCGACCACCATAATTATACCCGGAAAGACCTGGATAATATAACCCGTTGTTCCGAAGAAAAGAACACGGATGCTATAATCACCACCGAAAAAGACGCGGTCAGGATCCGTAATTCCCGGCTCACGGCTCCCGGTTCCGGGCTTTTATATTTACGCGTTGAGTTGAAGATCACGGACAATGAGCAAGAATTCCATAATAGATTACTCCGGTTATATTCTTCTTAGAATAATCGGCCCGCTGGTAAGGTGCCTGCCTGTCCGGGCGAGCCTTTTTCTCGGGGCGGGATTAGGCGGGTTATTTTATTATTTGGACCTCAAGCACAGGGCGGTAGCCTATTCCAATATCAAGACGGCCTTTGGCGCGAAAATGGGGCCGCGGGAATTAAGCCGCCTGACCAAAAGATTTTATCATCTATTGGGCCAAAACCTTATCGAGATCTTATTGATCCCCCTTGTCGACAAGCGGTACTTAGAGAAATACATCGCTATTGAAGGGAAAGAAAACGTATCCGGAGCTTTCGGGCGGGGCAAAGGCGCCGTCATAGTAGGCGTACATGAAGGAAGCTGGGAACTTTCCAACGTCATTTGCGCTAATCTGGGTTTCCCTTTTAATTTATTTATCCGCGGGCAGGGATTTCCGCGTTTGAACGGCCTGCTTAATTCTTACCGCGCCCAAAAAGGCTGTAAATTGATAGAAAGGCGGAACGAGACACGCGGGCTGATCCGGGCGCTGAAAAACAATGAGGCGATAGGGATGACCGCGGACCAGGGCGGAAAGTCCGGCACCCCGGTCAAGTTTTTCGGCAAATACGCCTCTATGCCTTCTGGCGCCATAAGGCTGGCCTTAAAATACGATTGCGCGGTCATACCCGCTTTTTACACCAGGGTAAAGGGCCCTTATGTAAAAGTTTTCGGGGAAGCTCCGCTGAAGATAACCCGCAGTGGTGATTTTGAAAAGGACTTGAACGATAACCTGCAGGCGTTGACAAATGTCTTCGAAAAATACATTTCCAGGTATCCCCAGGAATACCTGTGGTCTTATAAGATCTGGAAATATACCAGCGAGAAAAATATCCTGATCATAAGCGACGGTAAAACCGGCCACCTGCGCCAGTCAGAGGCGCTTTGCGCGATAGCCGCGGATTGCCTCAAGGATAGCGCGAAAACGGTTAACGTAAAAACCGTCGAGGTAAAATTCAAGAGTAAATTCTCCAGGTCAGCGTTGGCCGCGAGCAGCCTTATGGCGGGAAAATACAGCTGCCAGGGATGCCTTTGGTGCCTGAAAAGCTTCCTTGATGAGGAAAGCTACAGGTCATTGATCAGCGTTAAGCCTGATATCGTTATCTCCTGCGGCTCTTCAGTCGCCCCGGTGAACTATGTCATATCCAGGGAAAATTCAGCCAAATCGATAGCGATAATGCGTCCGGCCCTTTTAGGCAAGAACAAATTTGATCTGATGGTGATGAGCAGGCACGACCGGCCCGCGAAAGGCAAGAAAGTGGCCGTTATAGAAGGGGCATTGAACTTAATAAACGCGGATTATCTGAAAACCCAAGGGGCCGCGTTAAAAAGCCGCGGTGTGAAGCTGGATAAGATCCCGGTATTAGGCATTCTGCTCGGAGGGGATACAAAGGGTTTTCAGTTAAGCGGCGATCTGGTCCGCGGTGTCAACAGCCAGGTTAAGGCCGCTATGGACAAGCTGGATGGCGAGATCTTGATCACGACTTCGCGCCGGACTCCCGTACAGGCGGAAAGCCTGATAAAAGAGGAATTCCTTAGTCACGCGCGCTGTAAGCTAATGGTTATCGCCAGCGAAAACAATATCCCTGAAGCGGTCGGGGGGATCCTCGCGTTAAGCGCGATAGTCATAGTCTCTCCTGAAAGCATCTCCATGATCTCGGAGGCGGCAAGCAGCGGGAAATATGTCATTGTTTTTGACTCGGCGGGTTTAAGTAAAAAGCACCGCGAATTCCTGGATCATCTCGCGAAGAATAAATACATTTATTTCTCCAAACCGCGGGACTTATCCGCGAATATTCAAAAGATATGGCTTGAGAAGCCGGCAGTTCGCGCTTTAAGCGATGATCTCGTAGTCAGAGAGGCGATAAAAAAGATATTATGAACGTCTTGCAAATATTACCGCAACTTAATGTCGGCGGAGTGGAAACCGGGACGCTCGACCTTGCCGCTTATTTAGTGAAGCAGGGGCATAAGGCGGTGGTGGTTTCCAACGGCGGCTCGCTGGTTAAGGAATTGGAATCAACCGGAGCGGTCCATTATCAACTGCCGGTCCATGAAAAATCCCTTTTTACGGTATTGAGGATGGTGCCGCGGCTGGCGGAGATAATCACGAAGGAAGAGATCGATATTGTCCACGCGCGCTCCCGCGTGCCCGCGTGGATCGCGTATTTCGCCTGCCGCAAAACCAAGCGCGTGTTCATTACTACCTGTCACGGGTATTACAGAAAACATCCTTTCAGCTTCGCCATGGGCTGGGGCAGGCGCGTGATCGTCTTAAGCAACGTTATCGCCAGGCACATGATCGAGGACTTCGGCGTTCCTCACGAGCGTATAAAGCTGGTACCGCGCAGCGTGGATCTGGAAAAATTCAGGTACATAAGCCCGGATAAAAAACGCAAAAACGAATTTAGCGTCGGTATAATCGGCAGGCTCACTCCTCTGAAAGGGCACCTGCATTTTATCAAGGCCATGGCTTACGTAGCCAGGAGCGTGCCGCATCTTAAAGTCTGGGTCATAGGGGACGCGCCACGCTCGAAAGAAGCCTATAAAGAACAGGTCCATGTGCTGGTCAAGAGGCTGGGGCTTTGGCATTGCACCCAATTTTTGGGTAACCAGAGGGACATCCCGGCGGTTATGGCTAACCTTGACCTTTTAGTGCTCGCCACTACCGCCCATGAGGCGTTCGGCAGGGTGATCATAGAAGCTCAGGCAAGCGGAGTCCCGGTGATCGCGACCCGCGTGGGAGGCGTGGTCGATATCATCGAAGATAAAAAGACCGGTTTGCTTGTGTCCCCCGCGGATCCGGCGGGCATAGCCCAGGCGGCGATCAAGATATACAAGGACGCTCAGTTCGGCCGGTTGCTGGCGGAAAACGCTTATAAAAAAGTAAAAGAGAAGTATAGTATCGGGCTGATGGCGGACAATACGTTGAAAGTTTACAAGGAGGCCCTCAGTAATTTCAATATCTTGATCATTAAATTCAGCTCGACAGGAGATATAATTATATCTACAGCCGCGCTTAGGGCGATCCGGAGCAGGTTCCCGAAGAATTACAAGATCACCTTCCTTGTGGGGGAGGAATCGAAGGGCCTGCTTTTTAACTGTCCTTACATAGATGAGCTTTTGGTCTGCGATTTCAAAAACAGGGACAAGGGGATGGGCGGCCTCTTGAAATTAGCCGGGATATTAAGGAAGAAGGACTTTGATATCGTGATCGACCTGCAAAATAACCGTAAAAGCCATATCCTGGCTTTTTTAAGCCTTGCCCTGAACCGCTATGGATACGAAAATAAAAAGTTCAGTTTTCTGCTCAATCACCGGGTAAAGGATGAAAAACCGGCGATGGACCCCGTGGCCCATCAGTTCAGGATCCTGAAGATGTTCGGCATAGAACCGGTTGAAAATCCGCTCGAGCTCTGGCCGAGCGAAGAGGACCGCAAATACATAGAGGATCTCCTGAAATCTGAATGGATAAGCGAAAACCAGGCGCTTGTGGGGATAAATATCAGCGCCAGTCCCAGGTGGCGGACAAAAAACTGGCCGTTAAAGCATATCGCCAAGATCTGCGAAGAGCTGTCGGGCAGGGACCTGCGGGTGGTGATCACGGGAACGGAGAAGGACCTTCCTCAGGCGAATATTCTGGTAAGCATGCTCAAGAATTCAAAGATAATCAATGCCTGCGCCAAGACTTCGGTGAACCAGCTTGCCTGCCTGATAAGAAAGTGCGCGGTATATATTTCTCCTGACTCAGCGCCTTTGCATGTGGCGGCGAGCCAGAAAGTGCCGTTCGTGGCCCTTTTCGGGCCTACCGATCCCCGGAGGCACCTGCCGCCGGCAAAGGAATTCGCGGTGATCAGAAAAGAACTGCCCTGCAGCCCCTGTTACAGGTCAAAGTGCAAGCACACCAAGTGTATGGAAATAATAAAGCCGGAAGAGGTCCTGGAGGCGGTCGATAAATTGTTGAAATGAATATTCTCTATTTGACGAATCACCTGAATATAGGCGGAATCACCAGCTATACGCTTACCTTAGCCAGCGGCATGAAAAAGCGCGGGCATAATATTTATATAGCGTCGAGCTCAGGAGATGTTCTCCCGAGGTTCACCGCGGAAGGAATAGTTTATTTCCCCATACCGGTAAAAACCAAATCGGAGATCAGCCCCGGGGTTTTGGTCGGCAGATATAAACTATTGAAGTACATAAGAGAAAATAAAATAGATATATTGCACGCTAACACCCGCGTCACCCAGGTGTTAGGCTTTCTCATCCGCCGCGCCGCATCGGTGCCTTATGTTTCGACCTGCCACGGTTTCTTCAAAAAGCGGCTCTTCCGCAAGATCCTGCCCTGCTGGGGAGATAAGACGATCGCGATCAGCGAGCAGGTAAAGGAACATTTGACGGTAGATTTCGGGGTCAGCGATAAAAATATAAGAGTGATACATAGCGCCGTGGACACCGGCAAATTCAAGATCCCTGATCCCAAGCTCAAGGGGGAAGCAAAGAGAAGGCTGGGGCTGGGTGACGGTCCGGCGGTAGGGATAGTCGCGAGGTTGTCGCGGGAGAAAGGCCATGTGTACCTGATCAGGGCAATGCGGCAGATTATTGCCCGGGTTCCCGCGGTGCAGCTTCTTATAGTCGGCGACGGGAGGTTAAAGAAGGAATTGACAGGCCTGGTCAGGGCGGAAAACCTGGAAAGGAACATTTTTTTTCATTCGGCGGTAAAGGACACCTTGGAAGTCTTAGAAGCCATGGATCTATTCGTTTTACCTTCCTTAAAGGAAGGCTTAGGGCTGGCGCTGATGGAGGCGATGGCTTGCGGCCTGGCTGTTATCGGTTCGGATGTGGGTGGGATAAAGAGCCTTATCCGCGATGGCCAAAACGGGCTGCTGGTAAGGCCGGAGGACCATCAGGGTTTAGCCGAAGCTATATCCGTATTGTTGCGCGATCCCGATAAGGCAAGGTCGCTGGGCGATAACGCGCGTCTTTTTATTAATGAAAACTTCTCCCAAGAGAAGATGGTATCTCAAACCGAGGAGGTATATTCGGAGTGTTTAAGACAAAGATCCTAAGATACACAGGCATAACCGTCTTTTTGCTGCTTATTTGCGCCGCCGGGTTCATCCATAGCAAATACGTGCCGCCTATTTTGATGTATCATTCCGTCGATCCGGGGGCGAAGCCGCAAAACAGGCTCGCGGTTACCCCTGAAACATTCGAGCGCCAGATGCGTTTTCTCAAAGAGCGCCGTTATAACGTATTGCCCCTGGAATCCCTGGCTTCCCTGATCAAAGAAGGAAGAAGGATCCCCCATAAGACAGTGTGTATTACCTTTGATGACGGATATAAGAATTTTTATCTTCACGCCTTTCCGATATTAAAAAAATATACCCTTCCCGCGACCATGTTTATTATTACCGGCGAGGTCGAAAGACATGACCGGTTGAGCTGGAATGAGATCAAGGAAATGCTGGACTCCGGCATAATCTCCATAGGCAGCCATTGCCTGGGGCCCGAGCCTTTGGTGAACCTGAAGTCCGAAGATGAAGTAAGGAGGCAGATATTCGATTCAAAAGATTTATTAGAGGCGAGACTGGGGCGTAAGATAAACTTGTTCAGTCATCCGGAAGGGCTGTTCAACGCTAAAATAAAACAGTTGGTTATTGATGCCGGATACCGCGCAGCCGTGGCCACTAATCCCGGAAAAAAATTCGCGGACAACGATATATTCGCCTTAAAACGGATAAGGATCTCTTCCAATGCCGCCAACCTTTTTATTTTCTGGGTAGAATCAAGCGGTTATTATAACTTTATGCGGGAGCACCGCCACAAATGAACCCGTTCGAAAGATGAAAAACAAGACCTTAGGCAGGATCCTGATCTTTAATGTTAACTGGCTGGGAGATGTCCTGTTTTCCACCGCCGTCATCAGGAATATCCGGCGCAATTACCCGGAAAGCTTCATCGCCTGCGTGATCCCGAGCCGCTGTTACCCCATTTTAAAAGATAACCCGCATCTGGACGAGGTGATCATCTTTGACGAAAAAGAACGGCAGAAAGGCACCCTGGCGAAATTCAAATTCGTGCAGATGCTGAAAAGCAGGAAATTTGACGCGGTATTTTTATTGCACCGTTCTTTTACCCGGGCGCTGCTTTGCCGTTTGGCCGGGATCCCCGAGAGAATAGGCTATTATACAAAAAAGCGCGGCTTTCTCCTTACCCGGAGCATATCCCCGGTTGCCCTGGATACCCAGCACCGCATCGATTATTACCTGAATATCATCGAGAAGGCCGGCCTCAGGGTAGAAGACAGATACCCGGAATTCTTTACCGATGAGAAGGACGCGCGTTTTGTCGATGATTTCCTGAAAAAGCACTTGTCAGGCAAGAAGGGCCTTCTGATGGCCATTAACCCCGGAGGGAATTGGCAGCCAAAGCGCTGGCCTACGGAAAACTGGGCGGCGTTAGGGGATAAGCTTATCGGCGAATTGGGCGCTGAGGTAATTATCACCGGCAGCCAGGCCGATACGGTCATCGCGCGTAAAATCACCGGCCTGATGAAGCATAAACCGGTTATAGCGGGCGGAGTATTTAATTTGAAACAATTAGGGGCGCTCTGCAAGAGGGCCGATCTATTCATTACGGCCGATACCGGGCCCTTGCACATCGCCAACGCGGTCGGCGCGAAAAGGATCATTGCCCTATTCGGCCCGACTTCTCCGATGGTCACCGGGCCTTACCCGCCGGCAAATGCGGTTATACTCTCCAAGGATGTCGGCTGTAAGATCCCCTGTTACGTTATGGGTTGTAAAGACAACCGCTGTATGAAGGCGATCACGCCGGAAGAGGTAATGGAGCGGGTCAAGAGAGTTTTACGTTAACTATGCCTGAAATAAAGAAGGTTCTATTCGTCACCTTAAGCAATATAGGAGATTGCATCCTCTCCTTGCCCGTCCTCGATGTATTAAGGGAAAATTTCCCGCGGGCGGAAATAACAGTCATGGTCGGCCCCAGGGCAAAAGAAGTATTCGAATCAAGCCGTTCCATAAATAAGCTCATCGTTTATGACAAATACATGCCTTTAAGACAGAAGATAAAGCTATTCTTTGAATTAAAGAGAAGGTCTTTTGACGCGGTGATCGACCTGAGAAACACTCTCTACGGAGCGCTTCTTCCCGCGCGCTTCAGGACCTCCCCGTTATTGATCATTCCCAAAAATCTGAGGCATATGAAAGACCGCAACCTTTACAGGTTATACCGGGCATTAAAGATGCGGCCGCCCGCGGTTCATACGGCGCAAAACAGATCATTGCATATCAGCCGGGAGGACGAGGATTACATAAACGGGCTTTTAAGCAGAAATAATATAGGCGCCGATGACAAAGTCGTTATAGTCGCGCCCGTAGCCAGGGGAGCCAACCGGAGATGGGAGAAAGAGAATTTTTCCCGGCTTTGTGAATTGCTCAGCCGGGATTATAAAGTGATCCTCGCCGGAACCGAAGCTGATAAGCCGGTGGCCGGGTATATCCGCGGAAATTGCGGGGATAACGTATTTGATTTCTCCGGCCTGACGAATCTAAGGCAGCTGGGCAGCTTGATGCGCAGATCATCTTTGCTGATCGTCTGCGATACGGGAGTGAGCCATTTGGCGAGTTACATGGATACCCCGGTTATTTTATTGGCGGGCGCGGGCGATGAAAGAAAATACGGACCCTGGACAAGGAAAAAAAGCGTGATCATTTCAAGGAAATTATTTTGCCGGCCCTGCGAAAAGGCGCAATGCGGGTTCGGCACGGTAAAATGCCTGAAGTTGATAAAACCGGAAGAGGTATTAAGGGCGGCCAAAGATATATTGGGTTCCGCGCGCCCTCCGGCCGCGCCCGGGGCGGGCCGGGCATCAGGCGCAAGAATACCGCCGGATTTTAAGCGTATATTGGTCGTACGCACGGACCGGATCGGCGATGTGCTCTTATCCACGCCGGTAATAGAGTCCTTGAGGAAAAGCTACCCGAACGCGTATATAGCGGCGATGGTTTCGCCTTACGCCAAAGATATCGTCGAAGGGAACCCCTATTTGGACGACGTGATAATATACGATAAGGAAGGCAGGCATAAAAGCTGGAAAAGGACCCTGGAATTCGGCTTTCGTCTGAGAGAAAGAAAATTCGACCTGGCGCTGGTGCTTCATCCCACAAACCGGGCGCACCTGGTCAGTTTTTTAGCGGGTATCCCGCGCCGGGTAGGGTATGGCCGTAAATCCGGGTTCCTTTTAACCGATAAAATAAAACACGATAAACAGCGCGGCGAAAAGCATGAATCCGAATACGCCCTGGATCTGGTCAGGCATCTGGGCTTGGACCCTCATGGTAAGGCGCCCTTTATGCCTTTAAAAGCCGAATCCGAAAAGTGGACCGAGGAATTATTCAAGCTGGAGGGGGTAAAACGATCAGATAAATTATTGGCTATTCACCCGGCGGCAAGCTGCCCTTCCAAGATTTGGCCGAATGAAAGATTCGCCGCGGCGGCAGACCGGCTAGCCGAAAAATACGGATTCAAGGTTTTAATACTCTGCGGGCCGAAGGATACCGCGTTAGCGGAAGATATGAGGAAACGGATGACTTGTCAGGCCGTGAATCTCGCGGGAAAAAATTCTGTCAGCCAGCTGGCGAGCGTCCTCAAAAGATGCAGCTTGTTTATATCCAATGATTCGGGGCCGGTGCATATCGCGGCGGCGCTGGGGGTACCCGTGATCTCCATCTTCGGCAGGAATCAAAAAGGTTTAAGCCCCCGGAGGTGGGGGCCGGTGGCCGATAAGTTGAGCAGGGCTTTACACAAGGATATCGGCTGCGTAGAGTGCCTGGCGCATAACTGCGTTAAGGGATTCGCCTGCCTTAAGGCGATCACCGTTGACGACGTCGTCAACGCCGCAGAGGAACTTTTGAAATGTTAATTTCGCTGCGGGCTTTGTTCGCGTGCTGAAAACTTTTTCCGTGCACTATGGTTTACTAGCCGCTTACGCAACGACTTACACGGGTAAAATACTGCTCCAGCTGCTCGTAAATCCTTGTGTACTCTTGCAAAAAGTTTTCTAACGCACGCTCGCAAACCCTCCGCGAAATCTACTTTCATAATTTCATGTTAGCGGGTGGCTTGGTTATAAATTATCCCCGAGAGCGAAAAGTTTCACGAAACGAGGGTTTCCTCGCTGGGGAAATCCGAGTGGTGCTGCGAAACAAGCCAAGACAGGACCCGCTAAAATGCCGTAAATATGTTGATTTAGCGGGAAATTGTGCTAAAATTATAGTTTCGTATGCTCAATATAAATGAAATAAGGACCTATTCCATCGATACGAGGCGGAGTAAGGTGGAGATCTCCAATTTCGCCAAGCCGCCATGCCGGAAAAGAAGCTTTTTGTCTTTTTACGACTCACTGCCTAATATATTAAAAGCTAAGGAGATACGCTCCGTAGTCAAGGCCATAATTTCGGCGCGCAAAAGAAAAAAATCCGTGATCTTCATGGCCGGAGCGCATGTTATAAAATGCGGGCTTAATCCCGTATTGATCGAACTGATAAAGAAGAAAATAATTACCTGCGTGGCCTTGAACGGGGCGGGAATAATACATGATTTTGAGATCGCCTATATAGGCAAAACTTCCGAGGATGTCGGAGAAGGCCTGAAGGATGGAAGATTCGGGATGGCGCGCCAGACCCCTGATTTTATCAACAAGGCCGTTAAAGATGGCGTTTCCTCCGGGCTGGGTTTAGGGGGTTCTTTGGCCCGAAAAATGTCCGTTTCCAGGCTGCCTTATAAGAATTTGAGCCTGCTCTGTAACGCGCGCAAGAACGCGGTACCGGTTTGTGTTTTCGTGGCCGTCGGAGCGGATATCATCCACCAGCATCCTTCTTTCGACGCCGCCCTGACCGGAGAAGGGAGCTACAGGGATTTCCTCCTGCTCGCGGAAAATATCCGGGGCCTGAATGACGGAGGGGTTGTGTTGAATTTCGGTTCGGCGGTAATATTGCCGGAAGTCTTCCTGAAAGCGTTGAACCTGGCGAGGAATTTGGGCAACAGGATAAATAATTTCACCACCGCTAATTTTGACATGATCCATCATTACCGGCCGATGCAAAACGTGGTCACCAGGCCAACGGCCGGGGGAGGCAGCGGGCATTACATAATCGGCCACCACGAGATAATGCTGCCTTTACTGGCGCAGGCAATAATTGAAGGGCTATGAAAGACATCAAAAAGATCATCGCTAAATTCAAAGACGTGAGGATAATGGTGGTCGGGGATCTTATCCTTGACCAGTACATAAGAGGGGAAGTGGACAGGGTTTCCCCGGAAGCCCCGGTTCCGATAGTATGGGCGAGGGAAAGGAGATACGTCCCCGGAGGGGCCGCTAATGTGGCGAATAATATCGTCTCCCTCGGGGGCAAGGCCTCATTATGCGCCGTGACCGGAGATAAAAATACCCTGGTCGCCGAGCTGCTTTTACGCGAGCTAAAGGCGGGTAAGATCGATACCGCAGGAATAATCTCTGAAAGGGGCAGGGAGACGACCCTCAAGACCAGGGTCATCGCCGGGCACCAGCAAGTGGTCAGGGTTGACTGGGAGCACGTGCATAATATCAGTAAAGAAACCCAGAATAAATTGCGCGCTTATATAACGAAAAATTTGAAATATTTCGATGCCGTCATCATCGAAGAT
>Ga0265297_10008207_pt1 | contig 14048 bp, 13 predicted proteins | sample Munlanlwell13791_FD_192502 | JGI IMG/M metagenome (GOLD analysis project Ga0265297, IMG submission 192502) | Leachate microbial communities from a municipal landfill in Southern Ontario, Canada - Leachate well 137-91 | ecosystem: Engineered > Solid waste > Landfill > Unclassified | place... | reverse complement strand
CTCCTAGCATCGTTAAAATAAGTTCAAAATCATCCATATGATCTCGTAGATTTTCTCGCTTTAACCCTTTTACTTTTTTATACTCGTTTGGTGTGATTCCAAATGTAGCCTTGGAGATTTCGGCGGTTAAAATTTCAAAATCTTTTTGTTCTGCCGCCCCTCTTTTTTGCCATTCATCGGTCAATTCCTCACGAATAGCAATTCCACGCATTCGCTTTTCAATCCAGTCTTCCGGATAACCTTTGAGCTTGTAAAGCATCCTTGTTCTCTTGGTTGCCAATTCCGGATTTTCAATTTCCTGCACCCGTTCATAGCCAACTTTCGCTAACCAACGCTTGAATGGCTCAGCCTTAGGAGATGGGATAGATTGAATAATACGAAAAATTCCTTCAGTATTTGCACAATTCATTTTTTGAGCACCGCCTTCCGTTGGGACCGAAAGGGGGGTGACAATTTGTCCCCACCCTTCGTTCAACTCTTTATCTCTTTTTCTGAACTTCTTAATGTAATCAGTAACATTTGATGTATCGGTCAATGCTTCCACAATATCATTTACGACAAACCACCACTCATTCTGAAAAAGTGTCTTTCTAATTTTTTTCCCCTTAAATAACGCGATTTTTGTTGTTTCCATAGTTAAATATTTAATTTTGATAAAAATAATTTACTTTCTATATTTTTATATTTATATACTCTCTTAAATTCTAATCTGTTTATGTCGGGATTAAGAATTATTAAAAAAAATCAATCCAAATACAAAATACCAAATCCGAGATTAAGTACTTTTTAATTTTTTATTAAATTTTTGTTACTATTTCGTAGGAGCCAGCGCAGACACATGGTTTTGCCCCCACATCTTCAAATATTTATCTATTATCTTCATATCTTCTCTCTCCTTGTCGCTCATGCAAAACAACTCGATAAAATCTGGTCTAAAAAATTTAAACATCCCCTTCCATAATGGATATCAATTCAGACAAAACACTATTTTTTATTTTGGCTCGGAATTGATTTATTTTCGGCTTAGTAAAATTTTTTACAACAAATTCATTTAGTTCTTTAATTTTTTTGTCTTTAACTAATTTTTTTACTTCTTTTTTGCATATTGTCGTTAACCATTGGTGATATTTGTCATTTTTGAAATAAATTGACAATATCAAAGCTTCGACACAAGGCTTATTTTCTAGATACTTTATATTTTTAGAATTGGCTTTCTGTTTGGCAAGATTGTTTTCAGATTTGGGCCGATCGCCATCGACCAACACTATCTTACTCTGAAAATCACCCGGGTATTTGAGGACAAAGTTTACGGTGTTTAACGTCGATCCACCATGAGCGTTGATAACCTTAATTCGATATTCTTTTTTCGTTTTGAATAAATTTTGTAGTTGCTTCAATAAGCACTCTTCACTATCTCCTTCGCCACAGATCAAAATTGTTCTGTTGGTTAACTTGCGTTTATATGGATTTGATCGCGACACCATTTTTCCCCCTTATTTACTTAATATCCGGTACTGCCCCATATGTACCGGCCATGTATTTGGTATAGTAATTATCATCTGATCGCACACCTTCCATTTCATCTAATCGCCAAACTTCACTCGTACTCCTTTTTTGATCCTTTTCAACCAGATTTATCTCATATTTATCTAGCAAACCTAATATTTGCAAACTATGTGTACTAAACAATAATTGCGCATTATGTGGATTGCTTCGAGGGGAAATAAACATTTCATACAAAGCGATGACAATATCCGGATGTAAGCTAGCATCTATTTCATCAATTATGGCGATGCCACCATTGTCCAAAACTTGAAGTATTGAGTAAAGAAGTGAATACAACCTTTTCGTGCCGGAGGATTCATAATGAAATGGCAATTCGTATTTTTGTTTGCCGATTTGATGTTGACCGGCTATATCGATATTTAGTTTACTATTATCTTCTTTGATAATTTTGATATCGAATTCAATTAAATCTAGATCAAATTTAGATAAAATCTTCTCAACCGATGTTTTTACTTCTTTATTCTTGAGATAAAAAACTGAAGCACGCCCAATATTCTCTGCCATATTAGCACTCCATCCAGTTTCGATAACATTGGAATGAACCTTTTGCCAATATTCAACTATTTTCTTGCTATAATCATGATTAAGATGATATCCCAAGCTAATTAATGAACTATTTGTTCGCGGCTCGGTCTCAATACTCTTCTTTAAAAGATTGAATTTTTTATCCAATATTGCATATCCACCGAGCTTGTCACTATACTCCCTAGTAAATAGATATTTGGTTGTAACTTTTTGTTTTGTCTTATTTTTTATGCTCAACTTTTCTTGATAGATTTTCTGACTATCAAATTCTAATTCATAAATATACACACTCTTGTCAATTTCAAATTCCACCTCGAGACTTGTAGTCTGGTTCTTCTTTGATGTGAAAATATATGGCTTAAAAGGTATTGATGTGTCTGGATCGGCCTTGAAAGAATCAACAATCATCCACTTCACAAACGGTAACACACGCAATAAATTGGTTTTACCACTAGCATTGGGACCTATTACTGTCTGGGCCTTGGATAATCGTACTCCAAACGGCGAAGTGAAATATTTGTCACTTTCTGGCGCTTTATCGTTGACGTTGAATTTGATGGTACTGGGGTGGGAGAAAGAGTAGAAATTTTGACAGGTAAATGAATGAAGCATATATTAAATATTATTGTTTATTGTCTGATTAGATTATAGCAAATTGATATATATAAATCAATAATTAACAAAATATTGTAATATATTTGCTTATATAATAATTATATGTTAACATTGGTATGACTTAAAAACTAAAGAAGCGGTACCGATTTGGGTCGATTGCCGCTTATCTACAAAAGTATAAATTTTTTATACGCAAAAACTATATCAATTCTTCCAAATATAACTTCTTTATTATTCCAAAATTATATAAATTCTTACCTTTATTTATTATTGGGGCTATTTTTCCTGCTTTCTCCCATTTTTTGATCAGACTTCTTTTTATTCCTCTCATTTCTGCTTCTTTCAAATCAATACAATTTTTATCAACCATTTTGGAAAGTTGATTAACAGCTTTGCGGTTTTTGAAATATTGTTGTCCGTAGCCCATTTTATCTATTTAAATATATCAACTACTTCAGCAAAACTCTTTGGTTTGTATTTCTCCCACTCCTCTTGTTTCACATACAACATTTTATATTCAATTTTCTTTTGTCTTTCCGATGCATCTTTGCACCATTGTTCCAATCTCTTTATCTTTTCAATATCATCTAGATCTTCTCTTCCTTTAGTTTCGACTATATAAACTGTCTTGCTATTAGTTTTGACAAAGAAATCCGGATAATAACCAGCAATCGCTCCACTGGCATTTTTATAATCAATCTTAAAATGTATTTCATAATAATTCTTGGCGAAAGAAATAATATCATCCGCACCTTCCAAAAATTCGGAAAATTCCATTTCAAATTGACTATCTCCAACGATCTTATTGAAAATACTCTTTTTGGGTAATAAATAACTTTTATCAGTCACCACAAACGGCCTTGCCTCACTTATTTTTAAATAATTTTTTATTTCTGTATCACCTTTATCTTGGACAGTCAGATTGTTAATCTCATTTTTGAATATCTCGATAATAGTTTTTATTATTTTCTGTTCTGATAAATTACGAAGGATATTTGTATCATTCAAATCTATCGAATTTTCAAATAAATAGTCTATGACAAATTCTTTTACTTTTTCAAACAATACATCATAACATCCAAATAAGCGCAATTCTCTCATAATTCTTTGCACAAACCACCCAATCGCCGTCTGATAATTTGGTTCATTCTCCGTATCCAACACAGTCCGATGATGTTCTTTTTCTTCAACGATCTCCCTGAAAACTATTTCTTTCTGTTCCTCTTTGGAAAAATATTTGACTGACAATTTTTCATTCTGAAAATTTGATACATTGAGCAAACTCAAATTCTTGTATTCTCTCTGAATTCTGGGAGTTAAAACGGGAAGCTCAATATCTAAATTTTCAATATCCTTCTTTGGATTTTCATGATCCACTTCAATAACTGTTGGCGTAATCGGCGAACCGGAACGATCCATTTTTCTTTTTTCCAGTTCCACCCCTTCATGCTGAATAGACTCTACAAACTCCATAAATGCCGGAGTGCCAATTATACTAACATATTCCTGAACATTCTGGCCAAAATACATTCTTCGTAAACCCCTACCCAGTGTTTGCTCCGGTAGAATATTTGATTTGGATGAGTAAGCTCTCAAGCCAACAATAGTAGTTACATTTTTTACATCCCAACCTTCTTTCAACATTAAGACCGAAACTATCACTTTGTATGGACTTTCCATACTATCAATTTCATTGGCTTTTTTTCTTAATTCCTGCAGTTCCTTTTCTTTTTTACCTGAGATACTCTCTGATATTTCACCGCTTTTATTAGTATGAATTGTCAATACTGCACCTTTTAGTCTTGGATAACTACTTTCCAAAAATTCCGCCACATCATCGCAATTCTTGGTATCATCGGTCATAATAAATAAAATTGATTTTTTACCGGTTGGCTCCAATTCCTGATATGTTTTTTCCCATTCGGCCACTCCCAACCGTAAAAAATCTTCATATTTTTCTGCAAACAACGAACTTTGTTTTTCCTGCAATTTGGCTCGACTGGCTTGATCGGGTACAATCGGATTTTTGACAACTTGCTGATGGATTGCTTCTACCAGAGGATAGTCTGATACAGTTTGGATAAATATCGCTCCTTTGTTATTTTTGGGCGTTGCCGTCACATCAATCTGCAAAGCCAACTTCTTGCCTTTTTGCAGTAATTTATGATGAATATCCTCAATTGATTTAAACCAGGCCATTTTGGGATCATGAATATGATGTGCTTCATCATTTATCACCATCAATTCTTCCACATCGCGTACTATTTCCCCCAAATCAATTTTTGAATCATTGGTTTTACCGACTACTTTATTCCCCAAGAAATAATCAGACACATCTTCATCTTCAAAACTGGCTTCTTTGACATCTCCTTCATAAACTCGATGAATATTGGTCAGAAAGATATTTCCGGTTTTGGAAATAGTTCCCACTTCATCTTGCAAATGTAATTTAATTTGAAAATCATCCTGCCAATTTTGTCCGGCATAACCATTTTCCGGCAAAACCGGATCTTGATAAAATATCTTCAAGTCCTCAAAATCATTTTTTATCCTATCCAAAACAATTATATTGGGCGTAATCAGCAAAAAGTTTTTGGATAATTCTGAATTTTCTTCATAAAGTTTGTGAAAATATGACCAAGCTAGAAGCAAACTCATCACCTTGGTCTTGCCACTACCAGTCGCCATCTTGATCACCAATCGCAACCAATCTTCATCAAACATATTGGCGCTAACCCGACCCGTGCGATCAAATTTCAATAAATCATATTTATTTTTGACTTTTTCTACATCAAAAAGCCAGATTATCGTCTCCACCGCCTCTCGCTGGGCAAAATAATATTGAAAATTAATAGCCGTGCCATCAGTAGCATAAATAGTATGCGGCTCGATAAACCACCAGTTCAGCAAAGCTTTCGATGTTTCACTTGCCCCTTGATAATTATTTTTTCTCCATTCAGCCACTTTCTCTCTTAGTTCCGGCACAAAAGGTGGCAATAGTTTTTCATAACCACCCGGTTTTCTCAACTCCTCATCCGCCGGAAACCATCGGATAGATGGATCCAATATTTGAAATTTATCTTTGGGGAAATCTTTATGTAATGCCATATTGCTCCTAATTAAAACTTATATTTTAACCTGTTAATCTCCTAATTTTGCTCCTAATTGTTCCTATTTGCTCCTAATTTCTGCTAATTTCTTATCTGTTATACCAATAATTTACATCTAGTTACATCTAATTGCATCTAATTTATACTTGTATTTCTCCAATTCGATAGACAATAAGTAAGAAAATATATAAAATAAATATGGAATTGCTCTCGAATCGAATTGTGGTGTTTATCACTGCGTTCCCCAAAAGGGATAGATTTGGGAGTTTTTTTGTTTGGACAAATTTGCACCCAATCTGCGGGAAAATTTTTGTGCAATGTCATAAATAATTCAAGCCTTAAAAATCCCGCCTGTTAAAGTTACCCCGCCATTAAAAACAAAACCAGTCTCGTTTATAATAACCGGTCCTTTTAGAGACATTTTTTTTACCCCTTTAACTCCCTTACCATTTGGATAGGTAATATTCATATGTTTATTTTTTTCAGCTTCAAATAAAATTCCATTAGGTAAAAACATTTCTAATTTATCAAATGATAATTCATTATTTGATACGACAGTCGCTTCCAAAACCGTATGATTTGGCTCATTCTTGATGATCAACTTGTTCGCTTTTGTTTCTATATCCCATTGATCAGTTTTCGCCATCCACTCATTGTTTTTTATTTCTAGAATAATATTTGAATTATTATCATAAAAAATCGCGTTTAAAAGCAACTTGTCTTCAAAATCTCTACCTATACTTATAATTGGTTTGTTATCTATAATTAGTATTCTGTCTGGATTGGAAAATGTAATATTTCCTAGATGAAATGTAAGTGGTCGCTCCAAAACTGTAAACTCTGTTCCGCGATTATTATTACTATACATATCGTTAGATAAATACTTTTTTTCTATATGATTGATTCCAATTAGACCTTTATCGAATTGGGCATGATGGGTTGGACAAAGAAGACAAATTTTTTTAGGATCATGTTCCTTAGCTTCAGAGTATTTGGGATTTATATGTGCATACTCATAAATAAATAACCGACATAAAACACAACCGAATTTAGAATTCTTTCTTATTTGGAGTTTAATTGGATCAGGAATATCTCGATTTAGTCCAGATTTATTTACTTGTGACATTATTAATACACATTAAGACTAAATACTCACCTCTATCACCTTAGTCGTATCATTCCCAAAAATATCAATTACTTTAATCGCAATTTTCCTTTTACCTTTTGGAATTTCTTTGAAAGCGGAAGTTAATTCAAGTGTCCGGTCTTTCTTCGTACGGAACGATTGCCACTCGTTTTCAAAGATATAACTGCCAGTCCATTTTTCTTCATAATCCATCAATTCCATCTGTTCAGCTTCGGTTGATCCATCAATTTTGGGCTGAACTGATTTTTCTTTTTGTACTCTGATAATTTCTTTCTTGCTTTCAAAATCAAAATCTACCGCCCAATAATCAATCCAGTCCGTCCATTTTTTCGTCAATACTTCTTTGGAAATTATTTCACTCTGTTTATCTTTGGACAACTTTATTACTTTGCCATCTTCAATTACTATTTTACTGCTACCCGACTTTAACTTTTCTTCCGATTCACCATCTTGATTGTAGAAAACCGAAAAGTCAGTCAGTTCAATCGCAACTTCCTTGGCATTGCCTCGTCCACGAACAATCGGCTTCACTTCAATATAGGCGACATCATAAAATTTCACTTGTCCTTTTTCAACCGCTTTTTTATCAAACACCTCGCGCGGAATAATTTTGAATTGTATATCAATGCCAAGTTTTTTTGCGTTCTCAAAATCAAGCCCCATTTCATAATCAAATCCCAAAACATCCGCTTTGGTGATTTTCTTTTCCTTGCATTCGCTGATTATTTTTTCCAAAAAGTCATTTGTTACAGGCGTATCAATTTGTCCGACAGCGACTAGTCTATCTCTTTTCTTACCGACAAAAGTATTGAAAGAATCCACCGGCTCGGCTTTGTAGGCGGATAAAATAAGTTTGATAAATTCTTTTTCTTTATTTTCCCGTTGGATTCTTTTTTCTTCCTCTCGTAAATTTTCATTTACGCCCAGAAACTTTTCTCGTTCGTATTTGCCAATGTTCAAAATTTCAAAAGCCCGAAAATTTTTACCAGCTTTTTTGAGTTCTCTTTGCACGCCGATCATCCTTTTTCTAGTAGTATGAATAGAAAATCTGCCTAAATCCGAACCAATCCATTTTCTGCCAAGTTTTTCCGCCACCGCCAAAGTTGTACCGGAACCACAAAAGAAGTCAGCGACAAGATCACCTTCATTTGATGAGGCTTTAATAATTCTTTCAAGTAATGGAAATGGTTTTTCTGTTGGATAACCAGTTCTTTTAACTCCATCAACTGGATATCTCGCTGCTATTGCAAATTCCCACCAATCTTCTGGCACTTTTCCATCTTTTAATACAATGTCTTCACTTTCTTTAATTTTTCCCTCATAAAAAGTTCCTGATCCTTTTAGACCCTCTTTATAATTTTGCTTAGTTTTTTCATCATACTCAACTCTTACACTGTCTTTGTTGAAAATAAAATTTTCTGATTTTGCAAAACGATATATGGTGTCGTGTTTTTTAGGAAAATCACTTGAGGTATTTGACGCACTTGTATAGCACCATATTATCTCATTTCTAAAATTATTTTTTCCAAATACCTCATCCATAACTAAATGCATATGACCACTTAAACGATAATCACAATGCACATAAATACTGCCGTCATCCGCCAAAAGTCCGTGCATCAATTTCAACCGCTCATAAATCATGGCGATAAAACTATCTGCACCTTTACCCCAAGTGTCGCGATAGGCGATTTCTTCAATCACAGACGGCTTTTTGGTAAAACTTTCCCTTTGCCCGCCTTGGGCTGGGTCGCCGATTTCAATATTCATCGAAAAATCCGCGCCCACATCAAACGGCGGGTCAATATAAATCAATTTCAGCCCGCCTTCGGCTTCAATCTGTTTGCGAAGTGGGCCATTTTTGAGCGATGATAAAATCAGTTTGTTGTCGCCCCAAATGAGTTTGTTTGACCAGCCCTTAATTTGCCTGCCCGAAGTATCAAAAAGCGTAGTTTGCGCCGTGATTTTTTCCTCGCTTCTAGGTTCGTCAATATGCTCAATCGCCTGAAATGGCAAAACCATATTTTCCACCTCATCAGTTTTTCCGTTCCACAACAACTCTACCTCTCGATCACTATCAAAAAGCAAAAATCGGTATTTCTCCGGTAAAGGCTTACCTTGATCTAAAAATTTAATAATATCTCGTTTTTCGTTGTCAGTTAGTTTGAGCTTATTGTTCATATTTTTATTTCCTAATTTTTCCAATAATCACTCTTGTATGCCCATTTATATTTTCAGTCACATGTAGTACAGCATATTTACCTGATTTCATTTTATCACGCAACTGATTGTTCTTATGTTTGTTAGCAGCATTTCCCAAATAACAATTTTCTACTTCAATATCGTATATGGCTCTATTCTTGTGCCAGCTGTATATGGCAACAATAACAGATATAAATGAAATAATAATAGCAATGGCTGAAAATAAAATGGTTACAAAATCGACAGTATGATTCTGAGCAATGTTGATGACATCCTTATAGATAACCATATTATTTTATTAAAAAGTTATTTTATGTGGCTTTTTTATCATTGTGGCCACTTTTTTCTAGTGTTTTTTGAACTGTTCCACCAAGAAATTCCTTGATCTCCCTAAATTGCAACGAACTTAATGATACAATTTTTGCCTTCTCCGCTCTTCTATTTATATTATTCCAAATTTCATCACATAACATCTTGTTAGTTTTATTTAATACTTGTTTTTCACTAGACATAAATTCGATAATATTTTCCATATCACAATAATCAATATAGTCGGAATGATAGATATTTATTTTATTATTGATATTCCAAAGCAAATAGCCAAAGAACAATAGGAATAATCCGACAATAACAGCATTATAAACATTTAACCCTTTATAAAAATCAAAATGACTAAAGATTAACCACGAGGAAATGATTCCAATTGCAAAAACAAAAAATAAACAATATTTATAAAATGTCACCAAATTTCGGGAATAATTTTTTCCTTTCATATTTTTCTTATTTATTTATTGTTTTTATCCTGGCCCTTGCTTCTTTATTACTCATAATACCTATATTTTACCACTCCATTTATATCCAATAATACAGAAACATATTTTCCACCTATATTATACGCCGGGGGCATTAAGAAAATATTAAGAATTGCGCATTACCGTAACACGCATTGAATATTTTGTCCTTGGCACATAAATTCATCAACCACCACCACAAATCCGGTCGATGAATTGTTGGTAACTCGGCCGCGGGGTAATTACCTTTTCCTTATCACCCATCACCATCACCTCGGCGGGCATGGGGCGTAAATTATAGAAGCCGCCCATGGAGTAGCAGTAGGCGCCGGCGTTTTGGATGTCGAGAATATCGCCGGCGCCGATTTCGGAAATCCGGCGATCGACGGCAAAGCAGTCGCCGCTTTCGCAAATGTTGCCGACGACATCATATTTTTTGGTTTTGCGCCGGGGATTGAGCGGTTGATCATGGTTCTGTTGGGTATTGATAATATTCGGGAGGTGGTTCCTTTCCCCAAAAACAGCCAAGCCCAGGACCTGATGATGGGCGCACCGGGCGAGGTGGATCCGGAGCAATTGAAGGAGTTGGGGATTCGGATACAAGAGAAAGAAAGTTAATATCTTTATATTTCTACTTTTTTTCTTTCCAGTGATTCTTTGAATTCCTGGTGATATTTGGCGCTATCAACTTGGCTCCACATCTTTTTGCCAAGCCCCCTAGCGTGCTTGGTCCAATTTTTTATTGCCGGTTTTACTATTAAATATGTTTGATCGGGAGATAGGGAAACAGTTAATTTTTCCCGGGGTGAAAGGGATAATTTTTTACGGATGTTTTTGGGGATTACTATCTGATATTTGGAGCTTAGGGTAGTGGTTTCCATAATGTAAAACGTTTATTAATTATTTCTTACATTGTACTAAATTCGTTCAACGCTTGTTAATATTCTGATATTTTTTACTTTGCCTGGGATAAAATTGTCTACAACCTATAAATTTTATTAAAAAAAACCGGAACATAAATTTGTTATATTCCGGCATGTAAATTATTAGATTAGTGGATATAGTGAATATATTTATTGAGTTGTGGCTAAAACGTTCACTATTTTTTTATGCAAGGCGTCGGCATGGTAATAAAAATTGGGTGGGGGAATTTTGTTCAGGACTTCTTTTAGTTCTGGATGTTGTGATTTGATTTTCTCTATTTCCTGGTTAATATAGTCTGGTTTGCCAAAATATTTTTTTTCTTCAGTATCATTTCTCATACTTGGTTGAATTTCATCATGGTATTTTTTTTGAATGGTAAAAGCAAAGACTTCAGTTAGGGCCTCATACATATCGATTTCATACGTTTTACCATTGTGAAAAAAGGGCCGGAATTTACTACCGGTACCAGTGGCTTGGCGATATTTGGAATTTTCGACAATTTGATAAAAATGAGTGTCTTTTTCGAGGACTTTGTTAATTAAGGGATAAAATAAATTTATCTTGTGAGCACATAATTTGAGCAAATTTTGTTTTTCCTCTGTTGGTATGCATTTTTCAAAATAATAATGTAATAATTCATGGGCCACGACTGAGCGAGAAAGGATATTGCGACTGCGCTCAAGTTGGCATTCTTTGCCTTTAACTATATTAATAAAATTAGTGCCAAACATCAGATAATTATGCCCTAAATTGTACGCAGCCACATATTTTTCTTTATTTTTTTCTTGAGTAAGATAGGCCATAATGGGTTCTTTGTCCGCGTAATTTTCCCCGAAAAAGGGGTTACATTTATACGCCCCCAAAATCTTCATGTCGGGATTACCTTGATTTTCAAGGTGGTATTGATTGTTGTATTTCTTTATATAATCGATTTGGCTAAATTCATAATCAAGATTTTGACCATTATTTTTTTCGATGTTTTTTGGTGGCATATTATATTTCTTTTTTCATTTCTTCTATAAACTGTCCAATCTGCTCAGCGTATTCTATATAATTTTCCCGAGATTTACGAATCTGAAAGTTATACACTCTATGCGAAAGATTATATAAATTAATGCGATTTATGTTTGGAGTCTGGCCGCCCGGTAAAAGTGGAAAACAACTCCAAAGCATAGTCGAAATATTATAAGCAGCGGATTCGATTGAATCGGTTGCATTGGGATCATCAAGTATTAAATGAAGCCGAGCCATTCTCATTTGATGTTGCCAGTTATCTAAAATCACCGTCTTTAACTTCTTTACTTCTTCTTCAAGACTCTCATTTGTCTCAGTTGCCTCAACTTTTTTTTCGCTTTGCGGGTTTTCTCCGGTTATTATTTCTTTTCTTCCCGCGGGGGAGTTTTGACCTTCATTCAGTGGCATAACCATTTTTTAATATTTGACAAATCGTATTATTATAGCACTTGTTTGCATAAATATCCATACTTAGCTTTATTAATTTAAGATAAATAACTAAATTTTTGTGGAATGTGTAATAGTTTATTAAAAATCGCCGTTAATACTACTGAACACATCTTATTCACTAAAAAGCGACTATGAAAAAAGTACTGTTAGCGGCGCTGGGCGTATGTCTCGGCGTGAGCGTGGCAGGAGGGCAGGTAGAGGCAGGTTATTATCCGAGCAAGCCGGCCTATGATTATGAGGTGGTTAATCAATCATCCAATGCCGAATTGGCCCCGGGTGAATCGGCGATTTTGTGGGTACAGCTCAAAAATACCGGGTATGAAACCTGGTATAGTGACCGGTTTAATGATAATAAATGTGGCGGGCAGACTAAATGTGGAGTTTATGAAAATCCAATTCATCTGGGCACAACCAGAGGCCAGGATCGAAGCAGTTTATTTTTTACCAATGGAAATTGGATCACGACCAATCGAGTACACCAGGCGGATGAAGATATGGTAGCGCCGGGTGAAGTGATGCATTTTGGCTATATGGCGACCGCTCCGACCAGTCTGGCGGGCGGAAACTATCGTGAGTATTTCGCGCCGGTGATTGAAGGAAAGACGTGGATGGCGGATAAGGGTTTATATTGGGATATTTTGATTAAAGGAGAGCCGAAAGAAACATACCAAGCCGAAGTGGTGACGCCAAATTATTTTGAATATGATTTACAGGCGGGGGAAACACAAGAAGTAAAGTTTGCTTTTCGTAATACCGGCAATGCTACTTGGTACAACGGTGGGCAGGGAGCAATACATTTGGCCACAGTAAATCCAAAAGATAATTATTCCGATTTGTATTTTGATTCCTGGATGGCACCAAATCGACCGGCGTATATGGAGGAACAAGTCGTACGACCGGGCGAGATCGGGCATTTTGCCATGGTAGCACAAACTCCCGATGAGCCGATCCATGGGGTGGGCGGGAATCGTTACTATGATGAATACTGGCTGGTGGCCGAAGGAGTAACCTGGTTTGACTATTATTGGGGTTATACCGAGCCGGCGCGACTGGCGATCAATGTGCCGGTCGATGATGATTATGAACCTATGTTTGATCCGGATAATTCTTTTATTAATTTATACCCGGAAAGTGGGGTGAGCGCCAACGGTGCCGATGAAGCGGTATTGGAAATTGTGCTGCGGGATCAAAGAAACAATCCCATTGCCAATACCAAAGTTCGATTTCACGAACAGAGTTGTTTGTCTTTAATTATTGAAGGTGATGAATGCGCCTGGGATCAATATGAATACGGCGTGACTGATAGCGAGGGTGTTTTTCAAAAATATATTACTAAAGATGAACAACAGCTGGTAAAATACCGCTATTATTATGATGGCATGGTGGGCGGCGAGTCGAATCAGATATTTTTCTACTAATTAAATGCATATTCAACACCTTGATATTCCAAAAAACGACCTAGTAAAATCGGGTCGTTTTTGGTTTAAAGATAATTTTCAGGATCTGCCACAGGGCCATATTTATTTAAGAGGCTATGATATCATCCCTGGCCCCAAGTTAATTATATAAGGTTGACTAAAATGGCAATATTATGTATAATGATATGATTTAAAAATAAAAATAAACAATGAAAAATTGGTTTAAAAAAGTGATGAAAAGTGGCGAAGTGCTTATTTTACTGGCCGCCATATTGATCACCTCAGT
>Ga0265297_10008206_pt1 | contig 14048 bp, 13 predicted proteins | sample Munlanlwell13791_FD_192502 | JGI IMG/M metagenome (GOLD analysis project Ga0265297, IMG submission 192502) | Leachate microbial communities from a municipal landfill in Southern Ontario, Canada - Leachate well 137-91 | ecosystem: Engineered > Solid waste > Landfill > Unclassified | place... | reverse complement strand
ACAGACGACAGGTTCCCAAAATATCGTCCGATACGCGCCGAAGAAGTCCACGTTGCCCCAGAGCAGAAGAGGCCGCGTCATAGCGAAATCATTACGGTCACTATGAACGGCAAGGCCCACGAGCCGCAAACAAAAAAAGATTTTACTGCACCTGAAGGCAGCCGATTGTCCCTCACCCATGAGGGCTTCCCAAAAACTGACCCCAATTTTACCGTCGTCAAACAAATAAGCGTCCCGACACCCAAGCCGGAATCAGGGAAAGTGAAAATTACCTGGTGGCAAAAACTATCGCGCTGGTGGAAATCGTTGTTTGCCCGTCCGGTGAAAAAAATTCCGCCAAGCATCTCCGTACCAAATGTGCCGGCTGTCCCGAAACATCCGGAACCGCCGATCATGGTCAGGACTGAACAAAAAATTGTTTCCGCCAAATCTGAGGCGCTCGTGCAGCCGAAGTCAGTCTCTATGCCAGTACTGAAGCCGGCTGCTCCGTCATTTATTCCAACGGTACCGGTACCGCAGCCGCCTTCTTTAGTAAAACCGCTCCCCCCGATAGAATTAAAAAAATATTCGACGCCGCTTCCGCCCATTACACCACGGAAAAAAGTTGAAGTTCCTCTGCCGTCCAAACCACTGGTAGCGCCGCCACCCCCGCCCCCAGCAAAGAAATTTTTTACAGAACCCCAGGACCACCCCGAGGATAAGAAGGCGAAGGGGGACAGCATATCCTGGTGGAAAAAAATTTGGCTTTCCCTGCTCGGACTTTTTCATTCACAAGACCGGTCTGCAAAAAAAATTGGCTTCAAACGGGATGGTTCTGTCCAGACGACTCCCGGCGTCCGACTGACAGAAGTCGCCGGTAATCAGGTCGGCATCAGTCCGGTAGAATGGGAAGTGAACCTGGTCCCCGATGATGCGATAGAAAAAGAACTGCCGATATCAAAAATACTGATCGGAGTCATGTGCGTGATTATTTCCGTCGCCCTGGTATTTGGCGGATGGATCGCCGCAAACACCTATTATTCAAACGTGTCCGTGACCATCAGCGACATGAACGGGCAGATCGAGAGCAACCGCATCGAGATTAACGGATACCAGAAACTGCAGGCGGAAGTGCGTGACTTTAATCAGAAAATTAGTACCATCCAGACATTGCTGACGAAGCACGTGTATTGGTCACAGATTTTTAACAAACTGGAACATTATACCGTGCCGGAGGTGTACCTGACCGGTATGACTGCGGACGTGAACGGTTCGGTATCGCTTTCGGTGATCGGTGAAAATTACGAATCAGCCGTCAAACAGCTGGAAGTTTTCAAACGTGCCTCGGACTTCGTGTCCAAGGTAACTGTCACCGGCATTTGTTTCGTCTCCGATACGGCATGTTCCGGCACGGACGGAGCGAACCTGTTAGTCACCCCAACCAGCCAGACCGTAAAATTTTCCGTGAATCTCATGGTCCAGTCCGCAATATTTTATTGGCCCAAGTAAGCGAATATGGAAAAAACTACCTTCATCAGAAATGTCAACCTCATCGTCAATCGTTATTTTTTGGCGATTGTGATTGTCTTGGTCGTAGTTATCCTGGCGGGCGGGTACTGGTTTTTCATCAAGGGGACTGTCGACAAGATTCGCGTGGTTGGAGTGTCTGACATCAATAACAAGCAAATGGCCATCGACCAGCAGAAACGCAGCATTGAGAAGCTCCATCAGCTGAAAGCGCAGTATGAATCAGTCGACTATCAGCAGTTGCAGCATATCCAGGCCATACTCCCGCCAGCCGACGATATCCCGTATGTGGTCATAAAGCTGAAGACGTTGATACAGGACAGCGGCCTGGTGCTTGAATCCATTGACAGCGGGGCATTCATCGGCGGACCGGGTATGTCTGCTGTTTCCGCGGGGCAGGGTATCCAGAAGCTGAATATCACCGTCTCCTTCAAAGGGCTGGAAAGTTACGACGGGCTGAAGAGTTTTCTCGATTCGTTAAGCGGCACGGTCCCGCTTTTTGAACTTAATGCCTTGTCGTATGTGCCTGAAAGCAGTGAATACACCCTCAATCTTACGACCTATTACCAATAAATTTTCCGATATATGCTCGTACAGAAAACCGGCCTGAACAAACGAACAAAAATCCTGCTGATTATTTTTGCTGGACTCCTGCTGCCGGCCGGGTATTTCGTATACAGCACATATTTGGCCAAGCCAGCGGACACGACGCCGATTGCGGACCTGTCGAACAACTCATATGTCCAGCCGGTTGTCGTTACGCCGCTGGATAACCGATTATTGGATGACGCCCAGGTCCGTTCGTTCACGGGCATAGATGTTCCCGGTTTTGTTGAGCAGCAAGCGGGGATATATCTTGATGATCAGACACCCCTGCCACCGTCAAATATTTCCGTCACAAACCCGGCCACTGGCGGCCGACTGGTGGTCAGCTGGGAATTGCCTGCCGCAAGGAATTTTGATTCGGTTAAACTGTACCGGTCTGACGTGCCCGGGGTCAAGGGTGAGAGCATATATACGGTTGCGGTTGACGGCACTGTCAGCGTTATGAATTTTGAGGATACCGGCCTGGTGAATCAGCATACGTATTTCTATCTGGCGGTTACCGTCAACGCTGAGGGTCGGGAATCACAGAATGTCCAGCAGTTCGCCGGCACGCCGGTTGATACGTTTCCGCCCAGTGCCCCGTCCGCCGTGACGGTTAATAATATGGAAAATGACCGGGTGGAAATTTCATGGTTGGTTCCGCCTGACCCAGATTTCAGTACTGTCAGGATTTACCGCTCAAACCAACAGGGAACGCTCGGTTCTGTCATTCCGCTGACCGTCACCGACGGGGACGGTAACCAGCAGTCCGCCATTGATACCGTAACGCCAAACGTGGCGTATTATTATACCGTCACGAGTGTTGATACGAGCGGAAACGAATCTTCCACTGATATTTTAGCCGCCCCATATCGCGCAAACCCCTTTCAACCCGTAGGCTATTAAACAGTATAAACGTATGGCCGAAAACGATTCCCTACAGCATAAAACAATAATTGACGTCATAACCGAACAGGGGCTGATCCCTCCGGATAAGCTGGCTGATTTGCAGTCCCAGACGCACAGTGAAGCTGAATTGCTTGACCAGATCGTCAAACGTGGTTATGTGGCTGAAGAGGACCTGACCAAGGCGAAGAGCAAAGTGCTGGGCGTGCCGTATATTGATATTTTCGGAAAAACGATTACCCAATCCGTGTTGAATGTCATCCCACGCGAGTTGTCGGAGAATTACCACATTGTCGCCATTGAAAAGAATAACAGCGAGGTCAGCGTGGCCATGGTCGACCCGACCGATTTCAAGGCAATCGAGGCGATTGAATTTATCGCCCGTGACAATGACTATAAGGTCAAATACCACATCATTTCCTTGAGCGGATTCCAGTACGCGGCCAAACAGTATGCCACGCTCGGTGCTGAGGTGGAGGAAGCGCTGGCCGGGACCGAGGAAAAGCACGAAGACGCGCTCGACCAGATGATGGGCCAGGAAAAAGGCATGGAAGAGGTTGTGAAATCCGCTCCGGTGTCGAAAATGGTTTCGGTTATTCTACGCCATGCCGTCGAGGGCAAAGCCTCGGATATCCATATTGAGCCCGTTGAGAACGAAACCCGCGTCCGGTACCGTGTCGACGGCGTCTTGCATACGTCGCTGGTCTTGCCGCGCTATGTCCATTCGGCCATCGTGGCCCGCATCAAGGTGCTGTCCAATCTGAAATTGGATGAAACGCGGGTGCCTCAGGACGGACGTTTCCGCACCGAATGGGAAGGCCGCGTCATTGATTACCGCGTGTCGACTCTGCCGTTGTTTTCAAATGAAAAGGTAGTGATGCGTATACTTGACCGCGCTGCCGTCGTTTTGGATCTGGAAAAACTGGGTTTCGAGGGGCGCGACCTGGAGGTCATGAAACGTTCCGTGGAGAAGACGGTCGGGATGATCCTGTTGACCGGCCCGACCGGTTCCGGGAAATCCACTACACTGTCCGCCCTGCTGACGATATTAAACGACGAATCCATCAACATCATTACGCTGGAGGACCCGGTCGAGTATTACATAAACGGCGTCAACCAATCCCAGATTAACCCTGAAGTCGGATTGACTTTTTCCGCGGGGTTGCGCTCGATTTTGCGCCAAGACCCGGATATCATCATGGTCGGAGAAATCCGTGACAATGAAACCGCCGAATTGGGCGTCCACGCGGCTCTGACCGGCCATTTGGTGTTGTCGACGCTGCATACCAATGACGCGTTCGGCGCCATCCCCCGTATGATTGACATGAAAATCGAGCCATTCCTGATTACCGCCTCATTGACTACTATTGTCGCCCAGCGGTTGGTCCGGCGATTATGCCCCTATTGCCAGGTGCCGGTGGATTTGCCGGCAGAATTGCGGAAAAAGATGGAACGGGAACTATCGACGATCCCTCCGGAAACATTAAAGTCGCGCGTCGGGGACAATGCTGAGAAATTACAGTTTCATGAGGGGAAAGGATGCGTCCGGTGCGAGAATACCGGGTATAAAGGGCGGATATTGATTGATGAGATTCTTGAGATTGATGAGGAGCTGAAAAACGTTATTGTCACCAACCCGACGATTGAAGCGATCAAGGAAACGGCCAAGCGGCAAAATATATTAAGCATGGCGCAGGACGGCATATTGAAGGCGTTAGAAGGGAAGACGTCGCTGACGGAAGTCATGCGGGCCACCCAAACCTAAAGACATTAACATACTTATCAAAAATATATGGCGGACAAAAAGGCAAAAAAATTAAAAATCGTACTCATTGAGGATGACGCGTTCCTGGCCGGCATGTACGTAGCCAAGCTGAATCTGGAAAATTTCGAGGTGCACCTGGCACCGGACGGGGAAAAAGGCCTGAAAATGGCGCAAACTGAGTTACCCGACATTATTCTGCTTGATATAGTCCTGCCGAAAATGAGCGGTTTTGACGTATTGAAAAGCCTCAAGGAAGACCCGAAAGCAAAAGGCATTCCGGTCATATTATTGACTAATCTTGGCCAGCGCGACGATGTGCAGAAAGGCCTTGATTTGGGAGCGTCTGATTATCTGATCAAGGCGCACTTTATGCCTTCTGAGGTTGTGGAGAAGATAAAGAAGTATGTTAAGTAGATAGTAAGTAAGCTGTCAGTGGTTAGTTTTTAATAGGCAGAAGAACATGGCGGATTATTCATACAAGGCAAGAGGCCAAAGCGGGGAACTGGTAAGCGGCGTGGTCATGGCCCCGACGGAAAGCATCGCGTACGGCATCCTGCGCGACAAGAACCTTTTTATTGTCGACCTGAAAGAGCAGAAAAAAATCAAGCTCTTCAGCGGATTGTCTCTGGGCAGCCCGGTCAAGCCGAAGGAAGTGGTCATGTTTTCCCGCCAATTGTCGGTAATGATTTCCTCGAACGTGCCAATCGTCCGGGCCCTCAAAGTGCTGGTCAAGCAGACGGAGAACAATAAATTCAAGACGATTATTTCTGATGTCGCCGACGAGGTGGACGGCGGTGCGAAACTGTCGCAGTCATTGGGGCGGTACCCGAAAGTGTTTTCCAATTTTTTCGTCCAGATGGTCAGGTCTGCGGAAACGACCGGCCGGCTGGACGAGATATTGGTCTATCTGGCCGACCAGTCGGAGAAGGACTACGACATGATGGCCAAGGCTCGCGGCGCCATGATTTATCCCGCTTTTATACTGTGCGCATTAGGAGGGGTGGGAGTTATGATGATGGTTTTCGTCCTGCCACAAATTACCTCAATTTTTGAGGCGGGGAGCGCAGAGTTGCCCCTGCCGACCAGGATGCTCATGGGGCTTAGTGGTTCTCTGACTAAATTTTGGTGGGTATTGTTATTGGCCGTCATAGGATTGATTGTAGGGTACCGCTATGTATCTCGGACAGCAGAGGGGAGGAAACAGATCGACCAATTGAAATTAAGAATGCCGATCTTAAGCCCAATTTTCAGCCGGCTCTACATCGCCAGGTTTGCCCGTTCGCTGTCGACACTCCTCGCGTCCGGCGTCACCCTGACACAGTCACTGGAGATTACCTCTGATGTTGTCGGCAATACGATCTATCACCAGCTGATCCAGGATACTATCAAGCGGGTTGAAGCCGGCGCCTCAATCACCAGTATTTTCGTGAAAAGCAAGGACGTGCCGCTCATGCTTTCACAGATGATGAGCGTCGGCGAGCAGTCGGGCCAGTTGGACAAGATATTGTCGAAAGTGGCGGATTTTTATACCCGCGAGCTGGAGAATTCCCTGGCCAATTTAACCACCCTCATCGAACCGATTATCATGGTCATAATGGGCGTGGCGGTCGGTTTCCTGGTGGCCGCCATTATTATGCCGATCTATAACATGTCAAACGCCATCTAGCCTTTGACAAGTCGCTGAAAATGTGCTATTATTAAGACAGTATTATTGGACTTTTGCTCTTTATTTGTCATTAACTTCCCGCCAACTGCAGGCATTTTACGGTTATAGCCAAGCACGGGTCAACCGGATCCGTGATCTGTGAAAGCTATAATTGATACAATTTTTTGCAGCTCGCGGACCATCGAAAGGGGGTGAAGAAATGAATAAAAAAGGTTTTACGTTAATCGAGTTATTGGTGGTTATCGCCATTATCGGTATTTTGGCTACTATCGGGTTGGTGGCGTTGAACGGTGCCCGTGAAAAGGCCCGCGACGCGACACGGAAATCCGACATTTCTCAGGTGAAGACCGCGTTGGTGCTGTATGCCGATGACAACGGTCAGGCCTATCCGGCAGACACGGCGGCGGCTTACCAGACGGATTTAGCTGTATTGGCAACCACCTATATATCGAAACTACCGGATGATCCGACGAGTGGTTCGCATTATGTCTATGTAAACTGCAATAAAGCGACGGCGCCCGCGGTAACTAATGGAGCATATTTATTGTATGCCACATTGGAATCCCCGGCTGGGACATATTTCTGGGTTGACTCAAACGGTAATTCTGATGATAAGGTTACTACAATAACCGGTGCAGCCTGTTAATCCTAATAGGCAAATAACAAAAGGCGTCTCTTTTTATAGGAGCGCTTTTTGTTTTGGGGGGTTTCGGGTACAATGTAAGTAACACGTAACAAGTAACTCCTAATGAGTAATATAAATTAAACTAACTTGTAATATGTAATCAGTAATTATTTATTTACTATTCTGCATGTTACTGATTGCCTATTACCGACCTCTATGACCACTACCTCAATCATTATTGTCAACTGGAACGGACGCGAGCATTTGGACGCGTGCCTGCGTTCGGTATTCGCGCAGACATATAAAGATTTTGAAGTCATTATGGTTGATAACGGTTCAACTGACGATTCCGTTAGTTTTGTCGAGAAAAATTTTCCTGATGTTCAGATCATCCCTTTGAAAAGAAATACTGGATTCGGGGAAGGGAATAACATCGGCATACATAAAGCCTTAGAGAATCCGGATATACGGTTCGTCGCCGCCCTGAACAATGACACGGAGGTCCATGCCAAGTGGCTGGAACAATTAGTGTCGGCCATGGGCAACGATACGCAGGTCGGGACAGTCGTCGGTAAAATACTGTTTTTTTACGAGCGTACTAAATTTGACGCAGCCGGGGATTTTTTATTGCCGGGTACGTTGAAAGTCGTGACGCGTGGGTATGGGCAGATAGATAGCGGCCAGTATGACCGGGAGGAGGAGTGCTTTTCCGCCCGGGCTGGAGCCGCACTGTACCGGCGGGAAATGCTGGAGGATATTTGCCAGGACGGAGATTTTTTCGACCGGCATTATTTCGCGTATATCGAGGATACGGACCTCTCTATCCGGGCCCGGTTATTTGGGTGGAAGATTATGTATACGCCGAAGGCGATGGTCTACCATAAGGTGGCGGCCACGACGAAGAAAATGTCATATATTTTCCGGCGCTACCAGTCAGGGAGGAACCGGGTATTTACGGCTATTAAGGATTTGCCGGTCGGATTATGGCTACCATCGTTGAAAGGCAGGGATTCAGTCGATGCAGATTACCGCATAAGATTTAAACAGAGTTTTTGGATTTATTGTAAAATAATGGTTTCCCTTGCCCTGTCATTGCCCCGATTACTGCGGCAACGCCGGGATATTCGGCGTAAAACAAAACTAGCCCGGCAAGACATTAAAAATTGGGAGCGCAGGTTTGGTTTGCGGTAAGCGATAAGCCGTCAAGCTGTCGGATTGCGGTTTTTTTTGGTATACTGTCAGTATGATTTTAGATTCGCTGGCGCAGCACATGACCGGCTTCAGGCAGAAAATAATCCTTGGGATATTCGCTTTTTTAATTGTTATCCCCTCATTTTTTGGCGGGGAATGGAGCAAGTGGCTGCAAGCGGCGATTTTAGTCGCCACATCACTATTGGCCTTTTATGTAATTTTATTGATCAGAAATTTTCAGGAAGCCGGCTCCGGCGCTTCTGGGAAATGGTATGCCCGTCCCGGACTGTATCTGATCGCGTTTATCTGCGTCGTCGCGGTTACGTCGTTTTTTTCTGTAAATAAGTATGACAGTTTCAGCTTGCTGTTTCTCCTGATCAGCTACGCTGTCGTTTTTTTTGGGGCCTATTATTTTTTCCGGAACTGGCAGTTTGTCCAATTTATCGGCTATTTTATATTTGCGACCGGGGTGGTCGCTGCTTTGATTTCCATTGTCATGTTCCTTTTCCAGTCCGGCGAGCGAGGTTCGGGGTTCCTGTTTAACGCTAATGCGATGGGCAGTTATCTGTTGTTTTCTTTGCCATTGGGGATATTTTTAGGCATGCGCCAGGTCGGCCGGCGAATACGATATTTGGTATTAGCCGGAACACTGATAAACGTATTTGCATTCATTTTAACGTATTCGTATACAGCCTGGTTCGCATTTATTGTGCCGGTTATTATTACGGGTGTTTTTTTCAGAAAAAAAATATTCACCCAGAAGATGGGCATCAGGGTCATTGTGGCAGTCATCCTGGTATATAGCGCATTGGTCGGGTTTCATTATAGTCAGACACGCAATTTCACAGAATCCTTGAAAGTTTACAATATTATTACTGGCGAACATTTTTCGAGCAGTTTTTCCCAACGCCTGAATTTTAATTATTCCACCGTTCAAATGATCCTAGTACGACCGTTAAGCGGATTTGGTTATAACACCTTCCAGGCGGCGTATGCCCGCTACGCATACACGCTATTGGAGCAACCCAGGTATGCCCATAATTATTACTTGCAGACATTTGCAGAGACTGGCCTGGTTGGAGGCGCGTTATTTTTCGTATTTTTAGTTCTGGTCGTATTTCAGACGATCCGCATTATCAGACGACAGGTCGATGATCAAAGAAAATTTATCTTATACGGTTTATGGCTGGGGGTGCTGGGGTCTTCGATTCATACGCTGGTTGATTTCGGCTGGCAGTTCCCTGCCGTATTCATTCTGTTTTGGCTCAACGCCGGGGTAATACTGGCACAGGAAAATTCCCCTCAGGATATTTCTGAAAACTCCCTCCGGGTATCCGCCGGCGTACGGGTATGCCAGGGGCTGGCAATCGCCGTTGCTTTAGGACTGTTTATCAGAGGAGTGACTCTGTTCCTTGGCGTCAATTATTTCCAGCAGGGAGAGATGGCCGCAAAAGATGGCGAGTTCGGGGCCATTGCATCGGCGTACGACCAGGGGTGGACGTTTGACCCTGACCCGAGCCAGCTAAATCTTGCGGTTGATGGGCTGGGGATCGGGTATCTGGTGCTTGAACCAGATCAGCGCGCAGCGCTTAAAAAGCGCCTCCAGGATAATTTAGTCCGGAATCCGGAATATTACGCCGGTCATTACGCGCTTGGCCAACTGTATTATTCTGATAAAAATTACTCCGGGGCGGTACATGAATATCAGGAGGCCATACGGTACAACCCGGCTTTCCGGCCGGATTATTATTATTCATTAGCGCTTATTTATTTTAGTCAGGAGGATTACCAGCAGTCGAAACAAACCATATTATCCATTCTGAACAGGTATAACGGCTTAGAGTCGACAACCAACCTTAATTTACCCACGCAGTTGGCTTTTTTGCATCTGTTGCTAGGCCAGAATTACCAGGTGACCGGTAACGTTGAGTCAGCCCGGACAGAATATCAGCACGCGTTGGCGCTAAAGCCAGGTTTTTCTCTGGCTGAGGCAAAATTGAATGAATTGCCATAGCTTAGTATAATGGGGAGGAAGGATTTTTGAATTTACCGCCTATGTCCATCACAAAAGTGCCAGCAGGGTTCACGTTGGTTGAGTTATTGGTTGTTTTGGCGATTATCGGCATCCTGGTGGCGGCTGGCGCGACAAATCTCATAGGCACCCGGGGGGCAGCGCGGGATGCCGTGCGCATGTCCGACCTTTCCCAGATCCGTTTGGGGCTCGCCTTGTATTTTGATGATGCGGGCCAATATCCCGCACCGATAAAATCGTCTGGGGCCGGGCCTGACCTCAGTACGGACACGGCGTCGGGCACAATTTTTTCCTCGGCAAATAACCCATTGTTTCCGGGATATGTGAGCAAGGTATTCCAGGACCCGATGAATAATAATTCTATTGGCCAGTACTATTTTTATGACACCAACCAGAACATCAACCACCGCGCGTACGTACTGTGCTTCCATCAAGAAAAAAAAGACGCCCTGTGGTTTTATTTTTACTCGACCGGCGTCTATGGAGAGGGCGACCATTGCCCAACCATGCCATAATTAACCTGTTTTATTTATTAATATGAATAATCAAAAAGGAGTCAGTGCCGTCACCATCATCGTGGTCGTAATAATTTTTTGCGCGGTCATCGGGGGCGCTTTCCTGCTGCTGAATGACGAAAAGGCAAAAACACGTGACGCCAAGCGTATGTCCGATATGGCCCGTCTCCAGGCAGCATTTGAGCTGTTATATAACAACTCATCAAGCTACGCGCCGGCCGCACAATCCGGATGTGACAAGGTCGGCATGCTGGCCAGCCAGTGCGATTTACAGACCTACATCCCCACCATCAGCCAGATCAAGGATCCCGGGAAATACCAGTATCAGATTACCGGCGTTCCGGATGACAGCAGTTACGCCGTGACATTCCATCTGGAAAAATCCTACGATAATTTTTCTGCGGGGAAGCACGTGTTATCCGAAGACGGGATTAAGTAGTTTTTATTGCCACAAAACCGCGTCAGTTCATTTTGATTTTTGGGCTTTTTTTTGGTATAATAAAAGCCATTATGTATATTTTTCTCGTGGCTATTCTCGGTCTGGTGGTGGGCAGTTTTTTAAATGCCGTCATATACCGGCTTCATGCCGGGGTATCGTTCATGCACGGCCGGTCGTATTGTCCCCATTGCAAGCATAACCTGGCCTCCAAAGACCTGGTTCCACTGTTCAGTTTCCTGTTTTTGCGCGGCCGTTGCCGGTATTGCCAAAAGCCGATTTCCTGGCAATATCCTTTGGTCGAACTGATGACGGCAGCCGGTTTTATCGCAGTTCTGTGGAAGTTTGACGTGTCGGCAACATTGCTTGTCTATTGCCTGTACACCTGCTTATTAATGATCATATTTGTCTTTGATTTGAGGTATTACCTGATATTAGACCGGGTCAGCATACCGGCCGTCATTATTGCCGGCGTACTTTCGGCGATCGTTTTACATATCAGTGTCGCGAGCCTGTTTATCGGCGCTGTGATCGGCGGCGGATTTTTTTTGATTCAATTCCTTGTCTCCCGGGGTAAATGGATTGGCGGAGGGGATATCCGCCTTGGCGTCCTGATGGGCGTGATGTTGGGCTGGCCTCAGATCCTCGTCGCGCTGGTGATAGCCTATTTTATCGGGTCTGTTATCGGGGTTGGCCTGATTGTCTCACGGCGCAAGAAATGGCAGAGCCAGGTGCCGTTCGGCACGTTTTTAAGCGTCGCTACATTCATTACTTTTTTCATCGGCCCGGCGGTCGTAAATTATTATCAGGGCTTATTCATCCTATGAAGCATCCCGGTCGCCATATTGACGGGTTTACCCTCGCAGAACTGCTTGTGGTTATTGCCATAATCGGTCTTTTGTCGGCGCTGGTCCTGGTTAATTTCCAGTCTGGCCGGCGGTCAACTGAACTTAGGGGCGCGGCGACGAAACTGCTCCAGGACATCCGGTTGGCCCAAAGTTACACCATCGCCGGAAATAGCATTCGTTTTTGCCAGCCGCCGCCGCTCTCGACGGCAAACGTGTACATGTCATGCCACCTGTACACAGACTGTGGCGGCGGAGCCGCGGAAGAGGCGTGTAAAACTACCATCCCGACTAACGGCTACGGCATTTACCTCGGTTCGCAGTATTCATATCAGTTGTTCGGGGACACGAATCCCGACGGTCTGCTGAATCCGACTGACGATTACCAGATTACTGATCAGGATAATTCCTCTAAAGGCATTTACTTGACCCGTTATGTACTTCATGGCCAGTCTGCTTCGGACGTGTACGACCTGACTACGGCTACGCCCGCCCCGCTCACCATCACGTTCAGCCCACCGGAAGGGACGACGAAATTTTATGTTAACGGGACGGAAGATACGGCGCATACCACGGTCGACATTACCGTAAAAAGCAGTTATGTATCTTCGTATTGCCGGATTGTTACGGTCAACCGGATCTCGGGCCAAGTCAGCGAAAACCAAGGTAATTGCTCATAAGATTATGAAACTGCTTGCAAACAAACAAGGGCAAACATTACTGGAACTGCTGATCGCAATCAGTATTTTAGTCATTACCTTGGTGACGACTATCGCCTTGATCGTGGCCAGCATCAGAGCCGGCCGGGAAAGCACCAATAAACTGATCGGCGGCAGTTTGGCTCGCGAAGCAGTAGAAATTGCCCGTAATATCCGGGACAGTAACTGGGCGGCGACATCGACGCTCTATTGGGACAGCGGCCTGTCCAGCGGTACGGATAATACGGCTACGCCGGTAGTTGACGGGAACAACCCGTTGTCATTGGATTTCGGCGATGACAGTTTCACGGTCATTAAGCAGTCCGGCGGTGAATACCTGCAGGGAGCGGGCGCCAGCGGCTCAGACACGCAATTTTATCGGCTGATGTACCTTAATCCCATTTGCCAGAACAGCGCTGGCATTGAACAGATTGTTCCGTATGATAGTACGAATGACTGTGTTGCCCAGTTTGGTGCAGGAAACGAAAAGGTGGGCATCCGGATCATCACCGAAGTCCGCTGGCCGTCAGCGGATTCCTCCAGGCACATTTCGATCGAGGACCGTTTGTATAATTGGCAAGTTTTTTAAATACTCCGCATGATCAGAACGCCAAACAATAAAGGATTCACGCTGATCGAGATGATCGTCACGCTTTCGATTTTTGTGCTGGTCCTGCTGATCGCGACCAACGCGTATGTCATTTTCAACCAGACTCAGCGTAAGGTGGCGGATGCCCAGAAGATCCAGGACGACGTACGGTATCTGATGGAGGTTGTTGCGCAGGACATCAGGCTGGGGAGGATCAATTATTCGTATTACGCCACTGAGCACATTGACCTGCACCCGTTGGTAACGCAAACGACGCCGGTTTCCATACTGGCACTGATCAGCCAGTCGGGCGATATGATTTTTTACCGCTGGGTCAGCGCCAGCCAAAGCGTCCAGTATTGCAAAGAATTGACTCCAGGCGAATGCGATCTTACGGCTGGTTTGGGGTGGAACGACCTGACGCCATACGGAGTGTCGGTGGCTGATTTGCATTTCATCATCACGCCGACGGCCGACCCATTTACAGAATTAGCCTCTCCAATCCCATGTGCCGCGGGGTCCGATAAAAGCGGAGCCTGCGCGACTGCATACGGTTACAGCTGTCCGGCTGCCGGGGGAAATTGCGAGTATTACTCTGACGGCCAGCATTATCAGCCGAAGGTCCGCATGGTCATCCAATCCGTGGCCGACGACCCCAGCCTGCCGGCCGTATCCCGGACACTGAATTT
>Ga0265297_10008205_pt1 | contig 14049 bp, 12 predicted proteins | sample Munlanlwell13791_FD_192502 | JGI IMG/M metagenome (GOLD analysis project Ga0265297, IMG submission 192502) | Leachate microbial communities from a municipal landfill in Southern Ontario, Canada - Leachate well 137-91 | ecosystem: Engineered > Solid waste > Landfill > Unclassified | place... | reverse complement strand
CCAAGCGCGCTCAAGCGCCGTTTATGCGTAAGTTCGGCAAGCGGATTTACCTGGTCCATGAACTGAGAAAGCTGGGACCGGGCGAAGAAATCGCGTATCTGGCTGGAGAAAAGTTTTGAATTTATCAGATGATAGATCATGACATCGCCGACATCGGAAAGTATGGCGAGCCTCTCACGGATCGAGCGCTCTACTTTCGCGAAACCGATACGTGCCTGATTCTGCACCAATTCACCGACGGTCTTTATGCGCCTATTGCCCAAATGGTCGATATCGTCAATTTGCCCTTCGCCGACGCGCAAACGGATAAGGTATTTAATGACTTCTATTGCGGTCTGGGAGTCAAGGATGCGGTTGTCTTCAGAAACGCTCATCCCCAGCTTGCGGTTAAGGATAAAGCGGCCGGCACGGCTCAAATCATAACGCCTCGGATCAAAGAAAAGGCGATAAAATAATATTTCGGCGGCCTCTTCGGTTACCGGCTCAGTGGGGCGCATCTTGCGGTAAAAATCTATCAAAGCTTCTTGTTTTGACTTCGTGAAATCTTTTTTCAGTGTATTTAAAATCTCGGGGATTTCGCCTCCAAACGCCTTGGTTATCTCTTCATCAGTGGAGAACCCCATAATGCGCAGGATTTGTGTCGCGGGAAAATTTCTTTTGCGGTCAACATAGGCAAGGATCGTCTCGGAAATATCATATTTAAACTCCAGCCACGCACCGCGGTAAGGAATAATGCGGCCGTAAAAAATCTTTTTGCCGGTGGGATGGTCTTCCTCTTCAAAAGACACGCCGGGCGACCGCTGTAACTGGCTGACGATTACCCTCTCGTCACCGTTGATAATAAAACTTGCCGTCGGGGTAATAAGCGGGATTTCTCCGAAATAAACCTCCTGCACCTTTATATCATTAGGGGTGACTAAACGCAGATTGACCCGCAAAGGAGCGGCATAACTCATTCCCCGGCGCTTGCATTCTTCAATAGCGTACTTCGGCTTGCCAAGAGTATAACTCACGAATTCAAGGCGGAACCTTCGATCAAAGCTTTCGATGGGAAATACCGATAAAAACACCTCTTGCAACCCGACATTCTTGCGATCTTTAACAGGGACATCCTGCTGCAAAAACTCTACATAAGAATGCAGCTGCGGATCAAGAAGGTGCGGCATATCAAAAACTTCTTTTAACCGGGAAAAACTTTTTCTCTTTTTAGTCATGGCAACCTAATGTTTTTTTCCAACCTACATATATAGGTAAGAGGATCCTCTTATTTCAGTTCTATCTTTGCTCCGGCTGCTTCCAGCTTCTTCTTCATTTCTTCTGCTTCTTCCTTCGGAACGCCTTCTTTAACCGGTTTGGGAGCAGAATCAACAAGATCCTTTGCTTCTTTGAGCCCCAGGTTTGTCAAGGCGCGGACTTCCTTAATTACCTGTATCTTGTTAGCTCCTACTTCTGCCAATACGACATTAAAAACAGTTTTTTCTTCTGCTGCGGCTGCTGCCCCTGCAGCTGCCTGCGGCATCATTCCCGCTGCCATAACCGGTGCCTGGGCGGAAACGCCAAACTTTTCTTCAATCGCTTTTACCAAATCGCACAATTCCATAACCGACATCGCTTCGATTTCTTTAATAATATCTTCTGTCTTTGCCATACAACTACCTCCGTTTTTATCTTGTATATTTAATATAGGTTACTTTTTTTCTTTATCTTTTTTATCGGCGACTGCTTTTAAGGCGTAGCAGAGTTTTGTGGTGATTTGGTTCAAGCTCTGCACCAATTTCGAGAGCGGCCCGTTACAGCCAATAGCTATCTGCTGGTAGAGCACGCTGCGAGACGGGATGCTGGCGAGCATCTTAAAATCGCTCGTTTGAATGAGGCGGTCACGCACAAAACCTCCCTGCAGCTTCATGGTCTCATGCGTTTTAAGAAATTCAACCAAAACTTTTGCCGGTTTCACCGGGTCTTCGCTTACAAAAACAAGGGCGGTAGGCCCATTCAAGAAATCTATCACCGCGGCATCCTTATTGGCTTTTTTCATGGTCTGGGACACAAAACTATTTTTGGCGACAAACATCCGCGAACCAGAAGAATGTAATTCCCTGCGCAAAGTGGTCAAGTCGGCGGAATTGACACCGGAAAAACCCACAAAAAACAACCCTTCGCAATTTTTGAGATCGCCCTCAATCCTCTTGTCCGCCAATTCCCTGAAAATGTCGCTGGTTCTTTTCATAACTATGAAATCCTTATGCCGGGGCTCATCGTCGTTGTCACTGAAATTGACCTTATGAACTCGCCCTTTATTGAAACAGGCTTGCTGTTGCGGATCGCCGAAAGCACCGTCTTTGCGTTTTCGAGCAATTTTTCAGTCTCAAATGAAATCTTGCCTACGGCAACATGCACGCCTGCCTGCTTATCGCTTTTAAATTCAATCTTTCCCGCTTTTAACTCATTGACCGCTTTCTTGATGTCATTGGTTACAGTGCCTGTTTTGGGGCTGGGCATCAGGCCTCGGGGACCGAGCACCTTACCAAGCTTGCTTAATTCCTTCATCATCTCGGGGGTAGACACGGCAACATCAAACTCAAGCCAGCCGCCCGCAACCTTGTCAATAAGTTCCTGGGCTCCCACAAAGTCAGCGCCTGCTTCTCTGGCTTCTTTTTCGGCTTCGCCGCGGCAGAAAACGGCCACTTTTTTCGATCTTCCCGTTCCGTACGGCAACAACACCGTTCCGCGTACCATCTGATCCGACTTCTTGGAATCAATATTTAAACTGAGATTAATTTCAACGGACTCGTCAAATTTCTTGGTGGGCATCTTTTTTAAGATAGCAACCGCCTCTTCCAAAGAATAGTGCTTGCTCTTATCAAAAAGTTCCGAAGCTTTTTTATATGCCTTACTGCGCTGTTTCATCGTCGACTACCTCTATGCCCATGCTGCGGGCAGTGCCTCTGATTATTTTCTCCGCCTGCGCCTCATCGGCAGTGTTTAAATCCTGCATTTTTTGTTTTACGATTTCTTTGATCTGCTTCTTCGTAATCTTACCGATTACTTCTTTGCCCGCTGTCCCGGAAGCCTTTGCCAAATTGCAGGCGCGTTTAATAAGAACCGAAGACGGAGGGCTCTTGATGATAAAATCAAATTTTTTGTCCTCATAGACGCTGATAATTACCGGAAGAATCAGGCCTTCTCTTCCTTTTGTCTGCTCGTTAAAGCTCTTGCAGAACTGCATAATGTTAACGCCGTGCTGACCCAGTGCCGGCCCGACTGGCGGAGCAGGATTTGCCTGCCCTGCGGGTACATATAATTTAATTTGTGCGGTGACTTTTTTTGCCATAATTTTTACCTTACGTCTTTTCGACCTGCCAATATTCCAAATCCACCGGCGTTGCCCTGCCGAAGATTGAAACATTCACCTTGATCTTCTGCTTATCCGCGAGCACCTCATCGACTTCGCCGTTAAAGTTCATAAACGGCCCATCGATAACCCTGACGCGCTCGCCTATCTCAAAGGTAACCTTTGGACTGGGCTTGACCTGTGCTTCTTGTGTACGCTTTAAAATAGTATCCACTTCTTCTGACGTTAATGCTGACGGAACTTTTCCTGAACCTATAAAACCGGTAACGCCTGGCGTTGTCTTTACCAAGAGCCAGGTCTTTTCGTTCAACTCCATCTCAATCAAAATATAGCCAGGGAAGAATTTGCGTTGCGATATTTTTTTCTTTCCTGAACGGACCTCAGAAATCTGCTCAGTAGGAATTAACACCTGGGAAAAATGCTCTTTTAAATCGCTCTCGGCGATTTTTGCTTCAAGCCCTAATTTTGCTTTTTCCTCAAAACCTGTTTGCGTGTGGACCACATACCACTTTTTCACGCTCTCCCCCTTGCATTCCTACTGTAAGAAAACTGTCAAGAATTTAGAAAGACCAAAATCTATCAATCCGATATATGCCGCCAAAACAATTGTGGTAAAAATTACCACCCATGTTGCCCCTAAAAGCTCTTGCCGGGACGACCACGAAACTTTCTTTAACTCCTGCTGAACCTCCTTAAAAAATGCCGGCACACGGCTAACTGCTTGGACGATTTTCATAACAAATATGTTGTGGTATTGTCTTGGCAGGAGCGGCAGGAATCGAACCCGCAGTTACGGTTTTGGAGACCGTTGGTTTACCACTAACCGACGCTCCTAGAAAATTATTTTAATTCTTTTTGGATTGTATGCTTTCTGCAGTAGCGACAAAATTTACTTAACTCAATCCTGCCTTGGCTGCGTTTTTTATTTTTTGTGGATGTGTACAAACGGTTTCCACAATCTTTACATTCAAAAATAATTAGTTCTCTCATCTTTTATGTTTTTCTCGTCGAGGTTTCCGATTATAAGCCCTCGACCGGAATTGAACCGGTGACCCCGTCCTTACCAAGGACGTGCTCTACCGACTGAGCTACGAGGGCACATGCAAAGGCCGAAATTATACGAGATATTTGATTACTTGTCAAGCTTTTTTTAAATATTTAACTGCTTGTTAAGAAATAGGTTACTTGCGGTTGGTTTAAAAACTACAGGAAGACTGCGGGATTGCGCAATCACTATACGCCAGAAGCAACTTTGGCACTAAACCATCGAATCGTTTCCTGAAGGCCATCCTCAAGCCTCACACAAGGTTTCCATTTTAAATAGCGTTTGGCGCGGCTGATATCGGGCTTTCTCTTCTTGGGATCGTCTTGCGTAGGAAGCCCCACATGGACAATCTTTGAAGCACTCTTTGTTAAAGCAATAATTATTTTTGCGAATTCTTTCACCGTCACCTCAACGGGGTTGCCTAAATTAACCGGTTCATTATAACGGACATTCATTAATTTATATATGCCCGCGATTAAATCAGAAACAAAACAAAATGAACGGGTTTGGAGCCCTTCGCCATACACGCTCAGCGGCTCACCCTTCAAGGCCTGTATTATAAAATTGGGCACTACCCTGCCGTCGTTATGGCGCATACGGGGCCCGTACGTGTTAAAAATGCGTATGATCTTGGTATCGATAGCGTGGTTACGATGATAGGCCATGGTAATGGCTTCGGCGAAACGCTTTGCTTCATCGTAAACAGCACGGGAACCAATCGGGTTAACGTGGCCCCAGTAAGCTTCTTTCTGCGGGTGCTCCTGAGGGTCTCCGTAAATTTCAGAAGTCGAAGCAAGGAGGAACTTCGCTTTTTTTGCCTTTGCCAAACCAAGGCAGTTATGCGTACCCAAAGCGCCGACTTTGAGCGTTTGAATGGGATACTTAAGGTAATCGACGGGGCTGGCAGGCGAAGCAAAATGCAGGACAAAATCAACCCTGCCCTCAATCTCAAAATGTTTTGTGATGTTTAATTTCTTCAGCTGAAAATCAGGATGCCCCATAAGATGGGCAATGTTTCTTTCATCCCCTGTTATGAAATTATCGACACAGATAACTTTGAAATTCTTCCGAATGAGAAAATCGCAGAGGTGAGAACCGATGAAGCCGGCACCTCCGGTTACCACCGCAATTTTTTTTGCTTTTCTGTTTTTCTTATTTTTCATGGCAACCCCGCCTATGTTTTAACGGCCGATACCGATATAGGTAAATCCTAATTTACTTAATGATGCTTTATCGTACATATTCCTTCCGTCGATTATCAGGGGGTACTTCATTATCTTTTTCAATCGCACAAAATCCAGCTCCTTGAACTCGTCCCATTCCGTAAGGATAAGCAGACAGTCGCAATCACGGGCAGTATCGATTGCGTTCTTTGCATAGTAAACTTTCTTAAGAATTGGCTTCGCCTTTTCCATGCTTTGAGGGTCAAAAACCCGCACCGACGCACCTTCTTCCAGGAGCCTTTTGATAACAACCAAAGAAGGGGCGAAACGCAGATCATCAGTATTGGCCTTAAAAGAAAGCCCCAAGATGCCGATTTGCTTGTCTTTGATGTTCCATAGCGCGGAACGGACTTTGCCGATGAACCCCTCTATCTGATCCTGGTTGATTTCGCGTACGGCCTTCAGAAGCTTAAAATCATACCCCAGCTTATCAGAAATATGGATAAACGCATCGAGGTCTTTCGGCAAACAGAACCCTCCGAAACCCAGGCCGGCGTCTAAAAACGACCTGCCGATGCGCCGATCAAGGCCCAGCCCCTCGGCGACTTTAAGAATGTCGGCGCCGGAAAACTCACAGATCCGCGCCACGGCATTAATAAAAGAAATCTTAGTTGCCAAGAACGAATTCGAAGCGTGCTTTATCAGCTCCGCGGAACGGATATCCGTGACAATCTTCGGAGCCTTAATCGGCTTATAGAGGTTAAGTAAAATATCTTTGGCCTTCTTTGATGAAACCCCGATCACGATCCTATCGGGATTGAGGAAATCATAAATGGCGCTGCCTTCCCGTAAAAACTCCGGGTTTGAAGCGACATCAAAACCCACCCCTTTTTTTAAATTAATTTTAACGGTGTGTTCGATCCAGTTACCTGTTTCTACCGGCACCGTTGACTTTTCAACAATTACCTTATAGGAACGCATCGTTTTCGCAATGGTACGGGCCACATTCTCAATAGCCGTTAAATCCGCTCCTCCGTCTTCCTGAGGCGGCGTGCCGACCGCGATAAAAATAACCAAAGAATCCTGCACTGCTTTTTGAATCGAATCCGTAAAAGACAGGCGTTTTTTCTCAACATTACGCTTAACCATCTCATGAAGTCCGGGCTCATAGATCGGCATCTTCAGTGATTTCAACTTTTTAATCTTTGCGGTATCGTTGTCTACGCAGATAACGTTATTGCCCAATTCCGCGAAGCATGCTCCCGTGACCAGACCGACATATCCAGTGCCAATTATAGTAATCTTATACATATCAATATCCTCATGGGTTTCTAGGTGCCTGATGGTGTTTTGAAAAATCAAATCCGAGATCCGGGAATGTTTTATTGCGAAACGCTATATAGAAAGAGGTCCCCTGGTCTTTTTTTGCATTCGCGATGAACTCAATTTCCCAGCAGTGCAGATCGCGCACCAGCGAATATTCCTGCTCTTCAATTATTCCGTCAGTGGCAGTAAATTGCATCCGATGGTACGAACGAAATTTCCATTTTGGATTCAACAACCGCTCAAGGACAAAAATAAAAAGCTCGCTATCATCGCCGCCGGCAGAATAACGGTATTCCGTAGTGATGCTGCCCTTCTTATCCTGAAAGGGGTACGTCACGGCAAAATTAGCGTTGCGGAATGATTTTCTGCGGGGATCAAACGCGGCATCAGCGCCGAATTTAAGCCACGAATTCGGCAGCATCTCTAAATCCGCCGATATGTCGCCGAATCTGCCTCCATGGCCCTCAAGCTGGAAATCGTATGGGCTCGAAAGAAGAAAGCGCAGAAAATCAACGCTTTGATCATCGCGCTTGGTTTGCAATTTGTTTTCCAAAGAAAGCGTCACCTGGTTCAGCTTTGATATCGTATCAAGGCTATCAAAGGCAGTTAAACGCTCAATCGGAAGCGTGGGCTCGTTAATAAACTGATAATCCAAAGAAGGTGTGATGATATGGCGCAATTTGTTTATTTCGAGACCGAATTTGTTAAAATGCACATCATCGAATACCTTATAAAATTTTGTCAAAAGACTGCAGCCTGAATAAAATATGCCACGGAACAAATCCTCGCTGCCGTTCATGTCTTTTGAATAATAGGAATAGCGCGTGCCCACTGAAGGCTCGATATGAAAGAACGCAAGTTTGAAAGGATACGAAATCTGATTAAACGTATCAGCGCGCACCGTATCTTCGTCGGCATCACTTAACCTCGTCCGATTAGTAAAACCGGTGATACTCGATGCATTTTCATAATAAAAATCTGAATCAGAAAGTTCAAACTTCCTTGTCTCCAATTTGAGTTCGGGGATTTTTTCGGTGGTCGTGAAAAACTGGTTAAAGCGCTTTTCGAATAACACGCTTGCCGTCGCATTGGGGTAGCTATGACTCAACAGCATGTAGCTGCGGGGCGTGGGGTCGATTTCGTGCTGCCGGTAAAAATAATCACGCAGAAAGTTTTCATCGGAATAATCAGAGATTTCGGTAACAAACTGAGTTGCCGGATCGATGTCCCATTTGTGGCGGTATTCGATCTTGTAGCGCTCGTCCTTCTTATAAATAGGCTCGGTTTCTCCCCTGCCGTGGAGATCTTCGCTTATTCCATAATAACGAAGGCTTGCCATTCCGAATTCACCGGCAAATTTCTCAAGATCAACACCGTAGGCGAATCCTTTGTTTTCCCGATAGTCAAAACGCAGCAAACCCCTCAGTTCCTCAGAAAGATAAAATCGGTACGCACTCAATAAATACGTTCCCCATTCCTTTGATTGACCGGGCTGGAAACTGAATCCATGGCGGCGCTCTTTAAGATCTTGCACAAAGAAAGGCAAGTAAATAACAGGGAGAGACTCACCAACGACAAATTGTACGCCCCGGGCCACAATGCGGTCCTGCGGATAAATCGTCACCTTGCTGGCGTGAATATGGTAATGAGGCTGATCAAGATTACAGGTAGTAATATCGGCATCATGGAGGATGAACTTTTCCGGAAGCTTCTCCGCCTGAGGAGAAAGGCAGAAATACGGAGCCGCGTCAATATCGGCGCCCGTTATCTTCCCTTTTTGAGATTGAAAATTGTACTCCAGGCGCTCGCCCTGGACTGTCCCGGTTTTATCGGTAAGCACGACGTTGCCCTCGGCAAAACCATCCTTGGTAGCGGTAAAAACGACTATCTTATCGCATGTCAATGTTGTTTCGCCGTATTCAACGACAACATTACCTTCAGCAACCACTTTTTCCAGTTCCGAGAAAAATTCTACTTTATCGCCGTTAACGATGACCGGCGTCTCTTCCTGGCGCGCCTCTTCCTGTAATTCAAGCGCAAACGCCCCGGAACACAATAGAGCGACAAAACAAAAAACGACAACAATAAATGCCTGCCATGCACGCACGGCGTGAATTTTCCTCGGGCACGCCAACGGCACAAGGTCTTTCTTTTCTAAAAAACGCATGAGGGATGTTTTCCTGTATTATCTTTGTTCATAGACCAAAAGCGCAGCGCCGATTAAGCCGGCATCATTGCCCAGCCTTGCGTGCTTTATTGAGACCGCTTTCGCCTGAACAGGCATGGATCTGTCCTGAATGGTTTGTTTCATTGTTTTAAAAATAAACTCTCCCGCGAATGAAAGGCCGCCCCCGACCACGATAATCTCGGGGTTGAGCAAATTCGTCACCCCGGAAAGAGCGATGCCGATCTTTTCCGCAAAATCTTTATAAACTTCCAGCGCGGCCTTATTGCCTTTCCGGGCCAACTCGCTCAACGCTTCCAGTGTAATGCCTTTTTTGCGAAGCTTTCTTCTTGCCTGGTTAAGGATAACTTTATTGCCGACGTAGGTTTCAAGGCAGCCTTTACCGCCGCAGCCGCACCGCTTTCCGCCCACGCTGATGGGCATATGGCCAAACTCCCCCGCACAAAAGCTGCTGCCACGAAAAAGGCGGCCATCAAGAATAAGCCCTCCACCCACCCCTGTGCCAAGAGTAACACAAAGAACGTTCTTGAATCCCTTTGCCGCGCCCAAGCGCGACTCCGCCAACGCCATAAGGTTGACATCATTATCAACGAAAACCCGGCACTGCAGTTTTCTTTCCAAAATACTGCGCAGCGGCGTATCTTTCCAGCGAGGGACATTAGGCAGATAGTAGACGCTTCCTTTCTTGAAATTAACCAAGCCGGGTACGCCGATCCCCACCCCTTTAAGATGCCTGCTGGTCATCGCGTGCTGTTGCAGGAGCATGGTGACATTTTTTACTATCTCTGAAATAAGAATATCCCGGTGAGAAAAGAAATTCTTGGTAGAGAATGATATTTTCTGCTGAATAGAAAAAGCAGAATCAACAAGGGCAATCTTTGTATTAGTCCCTCCCAAATCGATGCTTACGACAAAACGGTCTTTCATAATAGACTAAATTGTAACGTAAATCGGGTGATATTGCAAGCGAATTCAGGCTCTTCATTTCTGAAAAACCCTTCACAGAGGTAGGCAGAAAAAAGAAACAACGCTACTCATGCTACGCACAGACCGACACTTTGTTTTTCCCGGTGCGTTTTGAACGATAGAGCGCCGAATCAGCCTTATCGATAAGCTCCTGGTTTGTCGTGGCGTCCTGTGGAAAACTCGCCACACCGATACTGACGGTTACCGACAAAGACTCATCAAATGCCTTAATCGTGCTGGATTCGATTGCCTTACGGATCCTTTCCGCGGCAAAAAGCGCGCCGTCTTTATTGGTCATGGGAAGGGCGACGCTGAACTCTTCCCCGCCGAACCGCCCAATCAGATCAATCTCACGGCAATTGGCGCGGATCACATCGGCTATTTTCTTAAGAATCACGTCTCCCACCAGATGGCCGTATGTATCGTTATGCCACTTAAAATTATCTATATCAATCATCAGAAAAGAAAAATCAAGGTGAAGCTCCCTTGAACGCTTGAGTTCCTCTTCGAAGCGGTTAAAGAAATGGCGCCGGGTAAAAACAGTCGTCAACGAATCAGTAATCGCGTACGTCTGAACCAATTCATAAAGATGGACCCGTTTTACCCCCACCAAAAACTGGGCGACAAGAATATCGAGTATCGGCCGATCCCTTTCATCTAAGCCCTTTATCATGAGATAGCCATACTCTTGGTTCTTTGACGCCAAAGGAATAATTTCAAAATCAGACACATCAGGCTGCTCGGCGATAGAATTGCAGTAATTACATTCTTCAAAATGAATAAAATTTTTCAAACCCACCTTAAAATGTTCAACGATCTTTTCTTCCTCAAGGAATTCCCCGATATTTTTTGTGATCTCATAAAGGTTCATCGTCTTTAATGCGGCTTGCTCTTTTTGTTCATTTGTCTTGATGATATTTTCTTGTTTTGCAACGAGCTCCTGATTCTCCTGCTGGAACTTCTCAAGCTCCCTGATGCTGGCACGCAGGGCGCAATGGCTTACGCGATAAATACCTGCGCAAACCCCCAAAAGCGAAACAGTAAAAAGCGCAAGAAATATTATATCGAACACACCCTGTTCCTCCCTGACTGTTTAGCCTTGTAGAGCGCTTCATCCGCCTGTTTTATGAGGTCGAGCCAATTGCCCGCGTCTTTTGGAAAGCTCGCGACACCAATCGAAACAGTGATCTTTATGGGCTGCCGGCGCAAAAATATAACGCCGTCGCGGATACTCGTCCGCACACCTTCAGCAATTCGCGCCGCTTCCGCCTTCGGTGCCTCAAGCAACAAAACCGCAAACTCTTCTCCTCCGTAACGGCAGACGATGCTTTCGCGCTCCTTGAACATGCCCTTCAATAAATCCGCTATGTGCATCAAAACAATATCGCCAAAATGATGGCCATAATTATCGTTACAGGACTTAAAATGGTCAATATCGATCATGAGCACGGAGATTTCGCTCTTTTTGCGCTGCGCGTAATTAATTTCTTCTTTGCCGCGCTCCTCAAGATGGCGGCGCAAATAAAGCCCAGTCAGGCCGTCGCGGATGGCAAGCTCTTCGGTATGGTGGTAGAGCAGGGAATTTTCTAACGCCATCGTCGCCAGATTTGCCACCGTAGCAAGAAAACGCAAATCCTCTGAGACAAACTTCCCCTGCTGGGCCGACTCAAGCCTCAAAATCCCCAGAAATCTGCTTTCGGTCGCCAGAGGTGCGCTGATCACCGAACCGACAGGCCGCGAAATCTCCTCCTTGATGCGCTCATAGTCAAATCGAAAGTCTTTCTCCGCATCCTCGACAATCAAAGCCTGATCGTGCGCTATCACCCATGCGTCAAACATGTCGCCGTTTTTTTCTTTAATGACCAGCTTGTCTTCTTTCTTCCTGCTGGCGAGCACTTCGAGCATGTTAGTCTTCTGGTCAATCATATAAAGCACAACCCGCGCCTCCCCTGAAAAAAGCTTAAAGGTTTCCTCAACGATACTCTCGCCCACTTCGTTGAGTTCAAGGCTCTGATTAAATTTATCGAGCGAATGCTTAAGGGAAGCGTAGCGGATATTCTTTTTCTCGATTGATTTCGTCAGCAGCATCTCTTTTTCAATTGCCGCGCTCAATTCATTATTCTTTTCTTTCAGGTCTTGCTTTTTGATGGTCGCCAAATCGATTTTACGGCGGTTTTTAAACATGGCAAAGACAAGAAAAATGCAGACGGCAGCGTAGAATAAAATCACAAAAGCAAAGTATTTATTAACGAGGAAAAGCAGCGAAGAAAGATTGAACAGAATGAAAAGCGGAAGAAGAAAACGTTTCTTTTTAGATAATTGTTTCTTCGGAGTTACAGTCAAAGAAATGCACCTTGCTCATATCAAAAACGAGGTCCATGTCCTGGTTTACCTCAGGACGGTTGTGCGCACCCACGCGCGCAACGAACGTTTGCTTGCCTGTGTTCAGATACAGATACACCTCCGAACCCATCGGTTCGATGACTTCACAGGTAACGGTGACCACATTTTCGGGGGGGGCTTCGGAAACGAACAATTTATCGTAGATATCTTCTGAACGGATACCCATAATAACATCTTTATTGACATAGGCTAAAAGCTTGGGGGACATGGTATCAACAAGCTTGACCTTGAAACGGCCTTCATTAAAATAGACGTGGCCGTCTGTTTTCAAAATTTTGCCATTCAAGAAATTCATAGGCGGGCTTCCGATGAAACCGGCGACAAATTTATTCTTCGGTTTATCATAAATCGTGGTAGGTTCATCTATCTGCTGGACAATACCGTTACGCATTACCGCGATACGGTCCCCCATTGTCATAGCTTCAACCTGGTCATGCGTGACATAAATCATCGTCGCAAGCAGCCTCTGATGCAGCTTCTTTAACTCCGTCCTCATCTGCACGCGCAACTTGGCGTCTAAGTTACTCAAGGGTTCATCAAAAAGAAAAACAAGCGGTTTTCGCACGATCGCCCTGCCTACCGCAACGCGCTGGCGCTCTCCACCCGACAATTCGCGCGGCCGCCTATCAAGCAAATGGTTGATACCTAAAATTGAGGCGCCTTCCTTGACACGCCGCTCTATTTCATCTTTGGGGTAACGCCGTAATTTAAGGCCAAACGCCATATTCTCAAAAACGGTCATATGGGGATAGAGAGCGTAATTTTGGAACACCATTGCGATATCGCGGTCTTTGGCAGGGACATCATTGACCACGCGGTCAGCAATAGTTATCTTACCGGAAGTAATTTCCTCAAGGCCGGCGATCATACGCAGGGTTGTTGACTTGCCGCACCCCGAAGGGCCAACGAGCACAAGAAACTCTTTATCTTTGATGTCCAGGCTGATGTTGTCGACTACTTTTATTTTGTTCTCGTAACACTTCGAAACATTTTCTAGCGTAACTTGGGCCATTATCTTTATTAGGTTTTGATGCCTGCCTGAGATTAAATATTGTTTTATTATATATAAAATTCAATAGCTGTCAACACATTCGTACGTCCAATAACGCCTCAAGGAAACTCTTCTCTGCATTCTCTATTTTCTCCGACGAATTTCATTCAGTGTTAACACTGAGAGCGACAGGCTCCTCCTATTTTTTTTCTTTTCTTGCACTGAACACCATAACCTTGATTCTTCAATGACAGGCATAAGAGCCTGTCGCCGAATGTGTCAACTCAAATAATCCAAGATTTCAAAAATTCTCTGCTTAAGCTGACGCCGGTGCACAATCATATCAATCAAACCATGTTCGAGCATAAATTCCGAGCTCTGAAAACCAGCCGGCAGCTTCTGTTTAATCGTTTGTTCAATCACGCGAGGCCCGGTAAAACCTATGAGGGCCTTGGGCTCGGCAATGATAATATCCCCAAGCCCCGCAAAAGAAGCCATTACCCCAGCCATCGTCGGGTTCGTCAAGACGGAAATAAAAAGAAGGCTCTTTTCGTTGTGCCGCGCCAAGGCAGCGGAGGTTTTTGCCATCTGCATAAGAGAAAACATCCCTTCATACAT
>Ga0265297_10008204_pt1 | contig 14050 bp, 9 predicted proteins | sample Munlanlwell13791_FD_192502 | JGI IMG/M metagenome (GOLD analysis project Ga0265297, IMG submission 192502) | Leachate microbial communities from a municipal landfill in Southern Ontario, Canada - Leachate well 137-91 | ecosystem: Engineered > Solid waste > Landfill > Unclassified | place... | reverse complement strand
CAATTCGCCGCGATCGCCGAAAAGCCCAAAATCGCTGCTGAGGGGAGAAGTAATGCGATAATGACCGCCTTGATCTCATACGCTTCGATCTTTTTGCCCAAATACATCGGGGTTTTTCCGACCATCAAACCGATCATAAACATGGAGAGCAACGCATAAATCATCATCCCGTAAAATCCTGCACCGACACCGCCGAAGATCACCTCTCCGACCATCATTTGCAGCATCAAAACCCCACCTGCAAGCGGTGAGAAACTGTCATGCATTGCATTAACCGCACCGCACGATGCCGCCGTGGTTACGGTTGCAAACAAGCTTGAGGCTCCCAGAGCGAACCGTACTTCTTTACCCTCCATGCTTGGTCCCGCTTCGACGCCAAGCTGTGTCAGCATCGCATTGCCTTGGGACTCGAAATAATAAGTTGATCCAAGGGTCAGAGCAAACAGCAATGCCATTGCACCAAAGATCGCAACTCCCTCTCTGCGGTTTCCGGCAAACTTGCCATACGCAAACAACAGTGCGACAGGGATCAAAAAGATGGAGAAAATTTGGATGAAATTGGTCAATTCATTCGGGTTCTCAAAAGGATGAGCACTGTTGACATTGAAAAATCCCCCTCCGTTGGTACCCAACATCTTGATCGATTCCTGACTCGCTACCGGTCCCATAGCCAATGTTTGCTTCGCCCCTTCGATGGTTGTCATCTCAACATAAGCAGAAAACGTTTGTATCACACCCTGAGACATTAAGAAGACGGCATACACGAATGCAATCGGCAACAAAATACGTAATGTCGTTTTAGTCATATCGACGTAAAAGTTTCCGATCCCTCTGCCTGTAAGACCGCGCATTAATGCTACGGCGACGGCTGCACCCGTTGCGGCTGAGAGGAAATTTTGAACACTGAGCCCTGCCATTTGTGAAAAGTAGCTCATAGTACTCTCACCGCCGTAGCTTTGCCAATTGGTATTGGTCACAAAACTGATTGCCGTATTGAGTGCCAAATGCCAACTCAAATTCGAAAAACTTTGCGGGTTAAGCCAAAAAGCACTTTGAAAATAGAGGATAAAAAAGAGGATAAAAATTCCGAAGAGATTAAATACCATTAATGAAAGGGTATATCCTTTAAAACTTTGTGATTTTTCTGCATTGATTCCGCTGATACGAAACAAAGCGTTTTCAATTGGGGTAATAATTGGATCAAGAAATGTTTTATGACCGTCAAAAACCTTATAAACATAGTTTCCGAGAAAAAATCCGAAAACAACTACCGTGAACGCAAATAACGCGAACAAACCCATATCCAAGACTTCCATTTACAGCTCCTCAATCTTTACAAGGGTATAAACGAAGTACAGTAGCAATGAAACCGCAAGCGTTGCGCCTACAATCATATCAATCATCATCTCTGACTCCATTACAGAATAAATTTCAACTGTAATGATATACCCGAAGGCGGTCAAAAAAAGCTCAAATAAAAGGGGGGAAGCATAAAGAAAATATCAAGAAAGGATAAAGAAGGATTCCCAGAAGGGAAGAAAGTGCGTTATCTAGCCAATCAGCCCACTTTTTAGGATAACTTGCCATACTAATGCAGATGTAATCCCCGCGGCAAACCCTGCAAGTATATCATCTCCCATAACGCCCCATCCCCCTTTGGCTTCACGATCAATACGTCCGATAAGGGAAGGTTTTTTGATGTCATAAAGTCGAAAGAAAATAAAGCTCAGCACAATTTGTATGGCTATTCCATTGCTCATAACACCTAAATCAGCCATGCTAAACGCTATCCCCGGTGCAATAGCAAGGGCAATCCACATCCCGACCAGTTCATCGATAACGATGCGTGAATCATCATGTTTATCCGATGTGGCTTCGTGTTTATCAATCGCTTTTATCGCAATAAGAGTAATTAAGATAGAGAGCATAAAAAGGGTTTGTGATCCAAAAAACATCAAAATGGCAACACCAAAAGGGAGAGAGACCAGTGTACCGACAGTTCCTGGAGCTTTGGGTGCAAGTCCACTGTGAAAAAAGGTGAGAAAAAACCAGTTATATTTCATTGCATATTCCCCTTAGGTGAGTGACGTAGTTTGGTAGAGATTCATCAGTTCGACATAAAAATCTTTTTCACTGTGTTCTTCAAGCAGCCCGTTTGTGGGCATAATATCATAATAGAGCTTGGCTAGATTTTTAAATCGGTTTGGATGGAGCGTTGAGACAATAAGGGATGAAATCTCTTTTCGAACCAAGACGGCGGGGGGGAGAAGCCCTTGTTTCATAAGCTCCAAAATTGATTCGGAATTGTAAGAAATATGATGGTGGTGTCCATGCGGGCAGGTTTGAATGCTCACGAGCGTTTTGCAGAGGTTGCAATAAACGTATTCGCTGGCAATGGACACTTCGATATTAATACCGATCAGACGATCAACAACCGATTTATTGGCATTTCGATCATAGTACATTCCGATACCTGCATGATTTTGCCCAATCATAAGGCGATTGCAACCGTAATTTTTAGCAACAATAGCATCCAATATGACTTCATTACTCCCCGCAAAAATATAGCTGTTTTCCAGCGGTACGACAATTACACGGCCTTGTGGAAGGTAATTGGTGATGAAAAATTCGAGCACCTCATGCCGAAGTTCGTATTTAAGGTCGCTATTTCCATCTGGTTTGAACAGAAATATGACGACCAAATCGCTTCTCTCTAAGCTTTGACGAATCAGACGCTCATGGGCACGATGGAGAGGATTGGCTGCCATGAAAATAGCCGTTGTGTGTTTAGCCGAAATTTGTTCTTGAGCTTTTGTAATCTTTGATTGAATTTCTTCAATTGGGGAAAGATCTATGGAGTATTCCCCACAAAGAGCATATTTTCCCAATCGTTTGTAGGTTGCACTTACTCCGGGGTGGGCAAGATCTTCGGTACCATAAATTTGTCGAAGACGCTCAATGGGATTGATAGGAAAAACTTCATCGACACAAATTTCGCCTACTGCTGTGTGATCACATACCAAAGTAAGAATTTCCCCTTTTTGGGTACTGAGCAAGACGCTCTCATTTGTTTTACCATTGGGAGAGAGAATAAGGGGGAAAGGGAAGGTTGTTCCATTAAAAAGCCCATTTTGAAGCACTTCCATACATTGATGAGCATTCATAAGTTGCGTCACAGGAGAGAGCATCCCCGACTTGAGCAGCGTGAGAGCGCTTAGTGCCTCTTGATCAATATAAAGAGCTCTATTTTTTCTTGATGATGCCATACTTTTTTCTCTTCTCCCATAAACTTTTCCGTGAAATACCTAATTTTTTTGAGAGCTCCGTATCCGGAAAACGGTTTTGAAAATTAGTCATGATGTATTTGACATATTCTTCAATAGGCAATATCTCTCCTTGATCAAAAAGTTGACTTTCACTCTCGATGTCGATAAGACGAAAAGGGATGTTGTCAACATGATCTGCACTCGAAATAATAGAAGAACTTTTTTCAATCAGTTCAAAAAAAGTTTTATAATCACTTTTTTTTAGATTTTGAAAATCGGTGATATAGAGCACATTCGTATTGGAATGCAGAGCGATATCCTGCAATGCTTTAGGGGAACTAAGGGAGATAAATTGAAGCGTTTCTCGGTGATGTTCAGCATATCCAAACGCAAATGCATCCGCGTATTTTTGATAGCCGCTGCAAATCATGAGGGGAAGTTCTGTTTTGTCAAAATCTTCATCAATTTTGACGCTCGTAAAGGTATGGGTTAGATAGCGCTCGTAGGTTTGATTTTGGCGACGAAGCCGTTCATGATTTTGAAAATGCTGAATTTTGCGGATTAACTCTTCAATCATAAAAGGTTTGAGAATATAATCTTTCGCACCTGCGGCGAGTGGTTTGGATACCGTATCATTACTGACATACGAAACCATCAAAATGACAACGGCATCTTTGTACGCTTCGATAACAGGATAAATATCTTGCCCGCTAATGTTGGTTGAGAGGAGAATGACATCGTAAGGAGTCCCCTTTAGAGCCTCTTTTGTTGAGCTGCTAATATCACAATTGTGATTAAGATCGCTGAGTTTAGAAGCGATACTTTGCGCGAGATAAATCTCATTTTCGATAATTAAGACGTTCATCCGTTTTTCCAATCAAAATAGTGTAACGAAGCGGTTGCAAGGACACCCACTCCCTCTTTACGGCCGATAAAGCCGAGATGCTCTGTTGTGGTGGCTTTGATATTCAATCGCGAGAGCGGTATCTGTAATAAAGCACTTAGCGTACGACGTATTTGCTCTTTGTAGGGAGAAATCTTCGGCACTTGGGCAATGATAGTAATATCTGCATGCAAGATGACAAAACCAAATTGATGTAATTTTAAAATACATTGAGCAAGCAATTCTTTGGAGTCTGCATTTTTATACGCACTGTCCGTATCGGGGAAAAGCATCCCAATATCACCCAGACAAGCAGCCCCAAGCAGAGCATCGATCAGGGCATGAATCGCAACATCTCCATCGCTGTGGGCTAGAAATCCAATAGGGCTATCGATCTCTACGCCACCAAGCATCATCGGTTTACCCTCTTCAAAGGCATGGACATCGAAACCATTTCCGGTAAAAATGGCACTTGAAGGGGACTTCAGACATTGAAGCGCTGAGAGATTGCTGACGTGCGTTATCTTATCCGCTAGGATATCTCCCTCAATGAGATGACGTGTGCCACCGTAAGCAACTATCGCACTGCTTTCATCCGTGTATTCAATAGGAGTTTTTAATGCTTGCATGAGCGTGGATGTTTTGGAGAGCTGCGGTGTTTGAATCCGTTTTACATGGTCACGGTTTATGGTCTTGTGGTCATAAACGATAGTATCGTTGACACTCAGTGCCGGAACAATGCAATCGGCACACTCTTTTGCATGAATAAGACGCTGTATCAGTTCAAAACTAACACACGAACGTGCAATATCGCTAACCAAAACGTAAGGAGTGTCAACATGTTCAATCGCATTGCGTAATGAATGCTGACGGCTATCCCCTCCGGCAATGATCGTATGCTCACACATGGTCTGCATAAAGGGGCGCTCATCAGGGTGGGCAACAACGATGACTTTTGCAAAATGCCCCATTTGAGTGATACGGTTGGTAACATAGTGCCACAGTGGATCGTGATCAATTCGAAGCCACTGTTTTTTGACAGGAACTTTAAAACGGCTTGAATTACCTGCTGCGAGTAGAATAAGTGTCAAATCAGACAATTTATATCCTGTTTTATAGGTAGTGTTACGAAAGTATACACATAAAAAGCTGTTTTTTATCTTGTTTGTGATAAATTCTACTCAAAATCATTGAGAAATTAAAGAGCATCTAAAAACAATGTTTCCCTAAACATTCTTGAAATTTTTAATATAAGTTGAAACCGATACGACCCTTTTAGGGGGTCTTATTTATAAGTCCACTATCGCTTTACGCAAAGTCCAAGGAGTAAAAGTATGAGAACAAAATGGGTCGATGAACGAAAAAATGATACCGTTTGTACTCAGATGTATTATGCCAAGCAAGGCATTATCACAGAAGAGATGAAGTATGTAGCGGCAATAGAAGAACTGGATGCTGAGCTTGTCCGCAGTGAAGTAGCGCGAGGTCGTTTGATTATCCCTGCCAATATAAATCACAAAAACTTAGAGCCAATGGCGATAGGGATTGCGGCGCGCTGCAAAATCAATGCCAATATTGGTTCTTCTGCAATCGCCAGTGATGTGCAAGGGGAAATTGAAAAAATTCAAGTCTCTCAGCATTACAAAGCGGATACGGCAATGGATCTCTCAACGGGTGGTGATTTGGATGAGATTCGCCGTGCCGTTATCGCCAACTCAAAAATTCCAATCGGAACCGTTCCTATCTATCAAATTTTACACGATGTCCATAATAAAATTGAAGATATGAGCATCGAAAAAATGCTTGAAGTATTGGAGCGTCAAGCACAGCAAGGGGTGAGTTATTTCACCATTCATGCAGGCTTCTTGCTCTCGACCATGCCAAAAGTTGCCAAACGCAAGATGGGAATCGTCAGTCGTGGCGGATCATTGATGGCGGCATGGATGATGCATTATCATCGTGAAAATCCTTTTTATACGGCGTATGATGAGATTTTGGATATTTGTGCTCGCTATGATGTTTCTCTTTCTCTTGGGGATTCTTTACGTCCTGGATGTTTGGCGGACGCTTCGGATGATGCACAACTCTCTGAGCTCAAAGTTTTGGGAGAATTGACATTGCGTGCGTGGGAGAAAAACGTTCAAGTGATGATCGAGGGACCGGGACACGTTCCTCTTAATCAAATCGAACGTAATATGAAAATCCAACGTGAATATTGTCATGAAGCACCATTTTATATCCTTGGACCTCTGGTAACCGATATCGCTGCAGGGTATGACCATATCAGCTCAGCCATCGGTGCGGCAGTAGGTGGATGGCATGGAGCGTCGATGTTGTGTTATGTTACCCCTAAAGAACATCTAGGACTACCTAATGCGGAAGATGTCCGTAATGGAATCATTGCCTATAAAATCGCAGCACACGCAGCAGATATTGCACGTGGTCGTAAAGGTGCACGTGACGTTGATGATGCGATGAGCGATGCCCGTTATGCATTTGATTGGAATCGTCAGTTTGAATTGGCACTGGACTCTGAGCGTGCTCGTGAATATCATGATGAGACATTGCCTCAAGATGTTTTTAAAGAGGCAGAGTTTTGTTCCATGTGCGGACCAAAGTTTTGCAGTTACAAAATTACCCAACAGATTATGGACAATCCTGAATCAATGGCGTGGATTGCAGCAGAAGAAAATAAAGCAAATGCTAGTTAAAAATAAAAGGAGACTATTTTCATGACAGAAGAAATTGTAAAAAGTGCGTTATCCAAGGTGACTTATCCAGGGTTTACGAAAGACATCGTAGCGTTTGGTTTTGTTAAAGAGATTAAGATTGAGGGAAAAAATGTCAGCGTATTGGTTGATATAACGTCAAGTGCGCCAGAAGTGGCTCACCAAATTACACATGAAGCTACCGATGAGTTGAAACTTGCAGGTTTTAGTGACGTAGTCATTAATGTACAAGCGCCAAAAATGCCTCGTGAAAGCTCTTCTAAGGGAAAAAACATTGCTCCTCAAGTGAAAAATTTCATTATGGTGAGTTCAGGTAAAGGGGGCGTTGGTAAATCAACGACTTCGGTCAATCTTGCAGTAGCACTTGCGATGCAAGGGAAAAAAGTAGGGTTGTTGGACGCTGATATTTATGGACCGAATATTCCACGCATGATGGGAATTGAGGGAATCAAGCCTGAAGTAGTCGGAAATAAGGTCCTTCCGATCAAAGCCTACGGTGTTGAAGTGATGTCAATGGGTTCATTGATGGAAGAGGGGCAGTCGCTCATTTGGCGCGGTGCAATGATTATGAAAGCAATCGAGCAATTCTTGCGCGACATACTATGGTCAGATTTGGATTGTTTAGTTATCGATATGCCTCCGGGTACAGGTGATGCACAGTTAACACTGGCACAAAGTGTTCCGGTTACGGTAGGTGTTACGGTTACAACTCCGCAAATGGTAGCATTGGATGATTCACGACGAAGCTTGGATATGTTCAAAAAACTGCATATCCCTATCGCAGGTGTTGTTGAAAATATGTCTGGGTTTATTGCTCCGGATACCGGGGTTGAGTATGATATCTTCGGAAAAGGGACGTCTGAAGCGATGGCAAAGCAGTTTGATACAACTATCTTGGCACAAATTCCTATCGAGCCTGCAATTCGTACAGGTGGGGATGAAGGGAAGCCTGTGACGTATTGTGTTCCAACGTCTGAAACCGCAAAGCGTTATATGAAAGCAGCAGAAGAATTATGGGCAACGATTGAAAAAATCAATGCTGATGGCGGCGTGGATAATCAAGCGATTCAGCCAAATACCCCTCCGGGTGTATCGGCGTGTTCAACTGCCGCGGCTCCTGCACCCAAAGCTTCAAGTGACCAAAGTTGCGGAACTGGATGTGGCTGCCACTAAGTCTCGTTATTCCGTGCTTTGACACGGAATCCAAAAACACTTAATGATGAAATTAAGTATCCACTCTTAAAACTCATTCCCGCTTTTAAACATCTTACTTTCAAACTCAATAACACGATTACGTCCATTATTTTTTGCTTCATAAAGAGCTATATCGGCAAATTTTATCACTTTCCAAATGGAGTCTGCATCAGAAGGGAAGTGCGCAATACCAATACTCAATGTTTTTTCAACGGTGTCATTCCCAAATTGATATTTTTTTGCAGAGAACTGGGTACGGATTTTTTCTGCAACAACAAGGGCCCCTTCTTTGGTTGTGTTGTGTAAGAAAATAAGGAACTCCTCGCCGCCGTAACGGATAGGAAGATCTGCTTTACGAACGGTTGATTGCAAAATTTCAGCAAGAGATTTGATAACAACGTCTCCTGAATCGTGACCGTACGTATCATTGACCATTTTGAAATAATCAATGTCAATCATAAGGATAGAATAGGAAACATTTGAACGCAATGCCTGTTCAGCACTTTTATCAATAAACTCTTCCATGAATCGTCGGTTGTACAGTTTGGTTGCTCCATCACGCAAGGACGAATCACGAAGCTTATCTGTAAGTGTCCGGCTCTCAATCACCGCTTTGGCTGCTTCAAAATAGTTTTTAATACTGGGCAGTGTTTGATTGAGCAGTTCAATCGTTTCAGTATTTTTGGCAGAGTAGGATAGGGTCAGAGCCAAATCATTATTAATGTTAAAAGGGATACAGGTGTATTCTTTATTGTGAACGGAGCAATTTTGACATACACTTGGAAAATCAGTCGAATAAATATCACTATTCGTACGATAAGCACGACACTCTGTAGCATCTTGATCAACAAGCGGCGCACAAAAGCTCTTATGATCAGTAATATAAATAAGACGACGTGTTTTGCTTTGTTTATCCACTTCATACAAGGCAAAATGATTAAAATGAAACTTCTCTTTCAAAATATAAATGAAGCGGTCATAAATTTCATCTTTGGTATTGTCCAACTCAATGGTTTTTTTAAATTTATAGACATCAGAGAGTTCTCTAATGATCGTTCCTGCAGTATTGAGAGGATCGGCGCATGAGATATTGGAACGGGACATAAATGTACCTAAATCTTGTTTTATTCCCCCAAATGTTTCATTCATTTTTTCAAATAATGTATTCATCTGTTCAGCAACTTCATTCCCTCCATCTTTTAGAGTAGTCGTAAATCGGAAAGAAAAATCACCGGTACGCGCTCGCTTAATCCCCTGCTGAAGATTTTCAAAAAGTTTCATGTAAGGTTTAAAATAGTGGTGAGTAACCCAAAGAGCAATAATGATAAAAAGGAGGTTAATGGCGAAAATTTTTGCAATCGTTAGAGCGCCTGTTTGTCGAATATCATTGATATTGAATTCCATGCTGATGGCACCGAGGACATCCCCTTCTTTTGCATTATGACAGCTTAAACAGTTTGGGCTTCCGTAAGCGGTAGCGATATAGGGGATGGTAACACGTAAAATGGCATTTTGAGAATCTTCACGAACATGACTAATTATTTTTCCCTCTTTGAGCACTTTTTGATCAATCTTATCCCGAGCATGTTCATTTTGCAATCCTCCACCATGTTGTGCAATGACGTTATCAGCACGTACAATCCACAGGGCCTGCACCCCTTCAATATTGGCAATATTGGAGAGAAAAAATTCTCGTTTGTCCATAATGCCATTGACCATATGAGAGGTGAGTCCATCACGAACAATTTCAGCGGTCATTTTTGATTTTTCGATGGCATTGCTGTACCCATAATCACGAAAATTGAGGGCAACATTCGTAATGGTAGCGATAGCTAAGCCGATGAGCATAAGGGCAACAATAAAAAGAATTCTGCGATTGGTATTCATAACAAAACCTACTTATAAATATTTTATATTTTTAACATACAGATATGAGGATAGCTAAATATGAATTAAAAGAATTTTAAATAAAACAAAGGAGATAAAGCATTACTCTACAGTAACACTTTTAGCAAGATTTCGGGGCATGTCAACATCATTTCCTAATCGAACGGCTATCTCCATGGAGAGGAGTTGTAACACCACCATCATTTCGAAAAATTCCAGCATATAGTCTTCGTGCAAATGAGTACGGATATGATCATCAGCTTTGTCAAAATCAAGTGGGCTAATGGAGCAGATGGTTGAATCACGTGCACTGAGTTCTTCTACATTGCTTTTGGTTTTATCATAGAGTTTATGCTGCGGAAGCAGGGCAATGGTAAAGAGTTCAGGATCGGCAAGCGCTATAGGACCGTGCTTCATCTCACCGCTTGGATACCCCTCAGCATGAAGGTAGCTAATCTCTTTGAGCTTTAGAGCACCTTCTAACGCCAGAGGAAAGAAGACATCTCGTCCGATAAAGAAAAAGCCATGTCCGTGGAGGTAGCGTTTTGAGAGACGGCGGAGCTGTTCATGGATGGTATTATCAACGGCTACAACAGAAGGAAGCGTGCGTAAAAGCTTGATTTGACGAGAAATTTCGTCGGATTGAAGCGTTTTTCGTTCACTTGCGAGAGTAAGACTTAACATCCATAAAACACTTACTTGGGTTGCGAATGCTTTGGTAGAAGCAACCCCTTTTTCAATTCCGGCACGAGTAAGGATGCTTGCATCTGCGAGGCGTACCATGGAAGAGTTATCAACGTTACAAATGACCAAAGTTTTAAGTCCCGCTTTTTTTGCCATTTTAAGAGATTCCAGTGTATCGGCGGTTTCACCGCTTTGGCTGATAACGATAAAAAGGGTATCGGGGGTGAGAAGCGGTTCTCGATAGCGAAATTCACTGGCAATTTCAACTGAGGTACGAATGTGTGAATGACGTTCAAGTAAGTAGGTCGCAACCATGGCAGCATGATAGCTTGTCCCGCATGCGCACAGTTTGATTTCGTTGATTCCATCGAAAAGTGTAGGATTAAGTTCTTCAAAATAGACAGCTTCATCTTGTAATCGCCCCATGAGGGTATCGGCCAAAACAGTACTTTGCTCGTATATCTCTTTTTCCATAAAAAAGCGAAAACCCTCTTTTTGCGCTGAGAGTTTGTTTTCGCTCAACGGGGTAAAGTAGAGATTGACAGGATTGTTATGCATATCATAGAGAGAAATTTTATCTGTAGTTGCCATTCCATAATGACCATCTTCGAGATAAATAACTTCATGGCATTTTCCGATGAGTGCTGCATCCGAAGAACCAAAAAGGGTTTCATTTTCACGGTTTCGTCCGATAATCATCGGTGAGCCGTGTTTGGCAAAGAAGATGGTGTCATTTACTGAGGCTGTAACGAGTAAAATTGCATACGCCCCTTTAAGCTCCTCCAGTGTTTTGGTGAATGCTTCAAAAGGGGTGTTGGCAGTTTTGAGGTGATATTCAAAAAGATGGACGATAACCTCAGTATCCGTTTGACTGAGAAACTGTGTCCCCTCTGCTGTAAGCCTATTTTTAAGCTCTTGATAATTTTCAATAATACCGTTATGAACAACGTAGGAAGCAGTACCTACGTGAGGGTGTGCATTAAGTTCCGTTGGTTTTCCGTGCGTTGCCCAGCGGGTGTGCCCGATACCGACTGAAAAGCCGGTACTTTCAAAATTTTGTGCTTTTTCCTCAAGATTTACGAGCTTTCCGACTGCTTTGAAAAGTGAAAATTGATGCTTTTGAAGTACTGCTATCCCCGCTGAGTCGTAACCACGATATTCAAGCTCGCGCAGCCCATCTATTAAAATTTGTTTTACAGGCTTAGTTCCGATGTATCCTACGATTCCGCACATATTTAGTCCTCTAATAGTTTAGCAATTATTTCGTGCGCATTATCGCACATCCTGTTTTGTTTTTCGATTAAGAAGTGATCACGGGCTCTATTCTTATCGGTGTGAATTTTGGCGGTAGCGATGTTGATTTGAGCTTCATCGAACAGTTGAACGAAATAAGCCAACAATCCGCGTTGATTGGCAGTGTTGAGATTGAGTTGTGCATAATGGATTGAGTGGTCACAATCGAGGGTAATTTCATTGGGTTTTATAAATGGTTTGGGAAGATCGAGTTTTTTGGACATATCAAATGCCTCTTCGACAATGAGTTCAATTTGTTCCATTGTCCCCTCGCGAGGTCGCTGCAGGAACTCGATTTTGAAATATTTGATTCCATCAAAGAGGGTGAAAATATCCATAGATGCCACATCGAGATAGCTGAGTTTTCCGAGTAAATAGCCTAAGTTGAGTGGAATACGACGAAAAATATGGATGATCAACCCCCCATCGATATTAAGCTGATAGGTAAAAGTTTGGCATTCAAACGCCTCTTTGGATAGGGCTATTATTTCATCAGGAGAGTGTTTGAAAAAGAAAAGGTTGGATTCAATGGAAAGAATTTTCTTTTGTTCTGCTTTGCTTAATAGGGAAAAATTGCTATCACCAAGTAACCGCCGTTCTTTATTTTGGCGTTTAATGGCATCGGTTAGGCGGTCATTTTGGGAAGAAATTTCCACCGATGCTTCATAGAGTTCATGAAGTAAATTGGCACCGAAACTCGTATAGGTTCCAGCTCCTACACCATTGATATCGGCATAGGTGAGAATGTAGAGAAGTTTGAGGTTTTCAGGTGTTTTGATTTTGGACATAAATTGATAGAGTGTTTTTTCGCTGTAAAGATTTTCACGGTAGGCAACGTTGCTCATTGTGACATGGTGACGGACGAGCAACGCTGCACGTTCATGCGTGGAAGCAGGAAGTTTAAGACTTTTGATAAATGGAACAATGAGTTTTGTCCCCACTTCACTATGATCTTGCTTTCTCCCTTTACCCGTATCATGAAGTAAGATGACCGATTTTAGAAGTATCTTATCATTGAGTGAAAGAGGGGTATATAGAGTTTCTACATAAGGATCTTTAATATTTTCAAGAGCTTCAATGCATTTAATGGAGTGCAAATCAACAGGGTAATGATGATAGCCATCAAACTGGGGGAGATGAAGCACTTTTTTAAAGGCTCCTATGAGGTGATGGAGGATGCCGGCATCGTAAAATAGTTTGAGAATGACATAGAGATGATTACGTTCGAAAAGCTTGCGTAGCAATGTGTGTGTTTTGGCTTTCAGAGGGTGTTTTATGGTGACATAGGTAAAGTGAAAGAGTACACTTTCATCAAATTTCCACGGTTTGTCTTCGAGAGTAGTTAAAAGCTCGAGAAGAGAGTCGATGTTTGGGGTAGGGAGGTTGTATGAACTGTAGAGAGTGCCCTCAAAAGCATAAAATCCTTTACAAAGTCTTCCTGATCGCAGGGTAGAGGTTTGCGTAATATCTGTGAGATAATGTCGTGCCATTTTTTTGACATAAATTTGGGTGAAGTTATTGATACGCCATTGGGCTTCGAGGAGTTTGGTAACCAATCGGCGTTCATCGGTAAATCCAAGCATTCGAGCAGCACTTGGCATAAAATCAAGAACAAGTTGGTCTTGCTGCTTATTAGCGAGCAGATGAAGCGCACTCCGAACCCGAAAGAGCAATTCTAACGCGATACGATATTCGCGATAATGTTCTTCACTAAAAAGAGTTCCGATGAGTTCACGAAGAGTTGTTACCCCATAAAGTGTTTTGGCAATCCAGTACAGCAGTTGCGAATCTCGTAATCCGCCAACCCCTTCTTTAATATTAGGTTGCATTGAGAAAGCATATTTGGCACGGCGAATTTCTGCCTCAGTAATTTTGGCTAAAACGAATTTTTTAGGATCATCGTGACGAATGAGGGTAAGACGATTTTGGGTGGCATTCCAGGTAAAAGGGGAACCTATGATAAGGCGTGATTCCATCATCGCTGTTTTGATGGTGATATCTTCCCTTGAAGCTGCCAGTAAATCGCCTACTTCATGAACACGATGACCCAATTTCAGCCCAGAATCCCACGCCAGATAGAGAAATTTTTCGATGATGGCCGCCGTATTGTACCC
>Ga0265297_10008203_pt1 | contig 14050 bp, 12 predicted proteins | sample Munlanlwell13791_FD_192502 | JGI IMG/M metagenome (GOLD analysis project Ga0265297, IMG submission 192502) | Leachate microbial communities from a municipal landfill in Southern Ontario, Canada - Leachate well 137-91 | ecosystem: Engineered > Solid waste > Landfill > Unclassified | place... | reverse complement strand
GCTTGATGCCGCGACTCCATTGGAGCGCCCGCCGGCCTTGAAGGCTCCAGAGCGAACAATTGCCACCTTCCATCTCGCACTTCTCTACTACGCACGCGGTAATGACCAGGCAGCCCGCAACATGCTTGAGTATGTCGAGCGCTCAAATGACTTCCTGTCACCGGATTACTACCTCGGGAAGCTGATGTACAACCGGATAATAACCGGGCGATAGAGCCCCTTTTTCTTGCCTTTCCCCCTTAAATCGCTATAATTCCGCACCTTGTGAAACAAGCACTGAAGCGCAACTTGGGCTTCGTCAGAGAGCACATCGAGTCGGCGTGCGCGCGATGTGGAAGAGACTCCGCAGGAGTCACCCTCGTGGCTGTCACGAAGTACGTGACCCCGGACGTTGCTGCTGCGCTTCATGAGTGCGGAGTGTTCGATCTTGGCGAGAACCGTGTTCAGGAGCTTGAAAAGAAAGCCGATGCGCTTCCTTCCACCGTGAGATGGCATCACATTGGCAATCTGCAACGTAACAAGACCCGCAAAGCTGTTGAGCGAGCGGTTCTGCTGCACGGGATCGACTCTGCCGAGATTGCCTATGGCGCTTCAGAGAAGGCGCTTGAGCTCGGGAAGAGGATTCCAATCCTGATCGAAGTGAACATCTCAGGCGAGAAGACGAAGCACGGTCTTGGGCAGTCCGAAGTTCCGGCCGTACTTGAGAAATGCCTGACGTTTCGGGGAATCGAACTCCGCGGGTTGATGACGATGGCTCCCCTTTCGGAAGAACCTGAGCAGAGCAGACGGTTCTTCGCGTCGCTGAGGGAATTGTCGAGGACACTCCAGGAGAGGCACGGCTTGCCGGTCCCCTGCGAACTCAGCATGGGCATGAGTCAGGACTTTGAGGTAGCTATCGAGGAAGGAGCAACCATTATCCGAGTGGGCTCTCTCCTCTTCAGGGATCTGGTATGAAACTGGTCACCCGGGCTGTCCCCGGTGGTCTGGAGTTTAGAGTTCATCTGAAACCTCGCGGGTCTCGGAGCGAGGTTATCGGCCTTATCGACGGTGTCCTGCAGTGCCGTGTGACTGCCCCCCCGGTTGATGGCAGGGCAAATGAGGCCCTGATAGAACTCTTGTCCGAATGGCTCGGCGCACCGAAGAAGGCTCTGGAGCTTGTGGCGGGTGCTTCGTCGCGCGAGAAGCGTGTTCGCGTTGACGGAAAATTCGCCCCCGCACTGCAAAAGAAAGCGTCGGAACTATGATGCAAAATCGTCACCAAAGCAGGCAGGAACAGGAGGTTCCTTTCGTTGGGCTCGCGGCATCCGAGTGTCGGACCGCTTGTCCCGGCGAGGCGATTCCAAGCCGCTGACGAACGGCATTTCACTTTTTTTGGAGTCGCCCTTTCAAGGAGAAACAATGGAATACAAGCATACTCTGAATCTGCCAAAAACCGATTTCGCGATGAAGGCCAACCTTACGTCGCGAGAACCAATAATGCAGGCGCGCTGGGCCGAAATGGACGTGTATTCACAGATCCGGACTTCGCGCAAGGGGAGGCCGGTCTTCACAATGCATGACGGACCGCCCTATGCAAATGGCGGGGTCCATATCGGCACGGGAATGAACAAGATCCTGAAAGACATCGTCGTGAAGTACTTCACGCTTCGCGGATTCGATGTCCCATACATCCCCGGCTGGGATTGTCATGGACTGCCGATCGAGCATAAGGTCGTCAACGAAATCAAGGCGAACAAAGAGGAACTGACTCCCGCGGAAGTCCGCCAGCGTTGCCGCGCCTATGCCCAGAAATACATCGATCTCCAACGCCAGCAGTTTATGGCACTCGGGGTATTTGGTGACTGGTATCATCCTTACCTCACCTTCACTCCCGAATACGAGTCGGGAGTACTGGATGTCTTCCGTAGGATGTACGAGAAAGGCTATGTCACTCGTGCGCTGAAGCCAATCCACTGGTGCATGCACTGCGAAACAGCGCTTGCCGAAGCAGAAATCGAGTACGGCGACGAGACGGGGCCATCGATTTTTGTCTTGTTCCCCGATGCCAAGGGTCTTGATGAAGCGTTTGGTCTCAAGCTGGATGCTCCTGCCTATGCGTTCATATGGACGACCACGCCCTGGACGCTTCCATCCAACTTGGCTGTGGCAGTTAATCCCGCCCTTGAATATGCGCTTGTTTCCATTGAGACCAAATCTCTCGGACGAGGCTTCACCTTTGTCGCCAAGGACAGGATCGAGGCCGTCCGGTCGGCAACGAGGTTCGAGCGATTCGAGGTTGTTGCGGTTTGTTCCGGCTCGGCCCTGGCTGGAGTGACCTATCGCCATCCGTTCGCGGATCGTACGGGCAAGCTTATTCTTGCGGATTTCGTCACGGTCGAGGACGGTACGGGCATTGTGCATGTGGCTCCCGGGCACGGCCAGGAGGACTACTTCGCGGGACTGCAGAATGGGCTGGATGTCCTGAGCCCGGTTGATTCGCGTGGCCGATTCACTAAGGAAGTCCCTCTCTGGGAGGGATTGAGCGTACACGACGCGGATCCAAAGATCATCGCCCATCTGAATTCCCAGGGCTTCCTGGTGGGGTCCGGCATACTGACACACAGCTACCCGCACTGCTGGAGGTGCAAGAACCCGGTGATATTCCGGGCTACTCCGCAGTGGTTCGTGAAGATAGAGCATGAAGGTCTTAGAGATCGGATGCTCAGCGAAATCGACGCAACACGATGGGTCCCTTCATGGGGATACGACCGGATCAGCGGAATGGTCAAAGGCCGGCCGGACTGGTGCATTTCGCGTCAGCGAGTCTGGGGCGTGCTGATTCCGGCTTTCTACTGTCTTGACTGCGGGGAGACCGTGCTGGATGGTAAGATTCTCGACTCCGTGGTGGAGTTCGTGAAGAAGCATGGAGCGGACGGCTATTTTGACTGTGCTCCCGGAGACGTGCTGCCGAAGGGAACTTGCTGTCCAAAATGCTCCTCCTCGCGCATCCAGAAAGAGCATGATATCTTTGACGTCTGGTTCGAAAGCGGCTCTTCATTCCGGTCGGTGGTCATGGCTCGTCCGGAGCTTTCTTTCCCGGCGGATGTCTATCTCGAAGGCACAGACCAACACCGCGGGTGGTTCCAGTTATCCCTGCTCCCCGCAGTTGCCGCCTATGACACAAGGCCTTTCAAGACAGTCGTTACCCATGGTTTCATCGTTGATGAATGGGGTCAGAAACTGTCCAAGTCGAAGAAGAAAGAGAGCAAGTACGACGTTACCGCTGCGCACGATTGCGTGCGAGTGTTCGGTGCGGATGTTGTCCGGCTGTGGATCTGCTCTGTTGACTACAAGGAGGATGTGCTATTCTCCGAAGAGGTCGTCAGCAGACTTAACGGCTCGTATTTTGCCATTCGCAACTGCTTCCGATACATGCTGGGCAACCTGAGCGGCTTCTCACAGAACGAGATGGTTGAATACGAGCAGCTTGGCGATCTTGATAAATGGGCGCTGGCGGAACTTGCCGCGCTCGAAGAGAAGCTCAGAGGGCACTTCGAGGACTTCGAGTACCATCGCTTCTATCAGGATTTCAAGAACTTCTGCGACGTCACTCTTTCCAGTGACTACTTCGATATCCTTAAGGATCGGTTGTACTGCGACGCCTCATCCTGGGTTTCGCGTCGTTCGTCCAGAACGGTGCTATTCCACATCTGCAGCGCTCTTGCGCGGATGATGGCTCCTGTGCTGGTGCATACTGCCGAGGAAATCTGGGACGCGCTCAAGGTCTTTGTTCCGCTTGAGAACAGCGTTCACATGTCGCTCTGGCCCGAAATTCCAAAGGAGTGGCGCAACGAGAAGGCCCGTTCGGTGTTCGCGAAGATCGGCCAGGTAAGATATGCAGTGCGGAGAAGGCTGGAGATTCTCAGAAACTCAGGTGCGCTCAGTCGATCGGAAGAGGCAGGAGTGGCGATCTGGACGACCGATTCTGCGTTGCACGATCTCCTTCTTCGAAATGCGTCAGCACTTCCGGAAGTTTTCAAAGTAAGTGAGTTGAGTATCTGCAGCGAAGAGAGGGAAGGGCAGTTGCCTGATCCTGATCTTCCGAGCGTTAGCGTGTCAGTATGGAAAGTTGAGCACCGGAAGTGCGCACGGTGCTGGAATCACAGAGCGGACGTCGGTCACAATGCGGATCATCCCGACATCTGCTCTCGCTGTGTCAGCGCGGTAAAGGACTCGGATTGCCAGAAGTGAAGAAACTAAGAATAGCATTTCTTCTGTCAGGTCGTGGGACAACTCTTGCCAACCTTCTGGCGAAGGTTGACTCCGGAGAGGTGCCTGCGGAGGTTGTCCGCGTTATTTCAAGTCGCTCGGAGGCAGGCGGCCTCAAGATCGCCGCGAAAGCTCATATCCCCTCCAAGGTGATAAGGACGAAGGACTTTGCGGATTGCGAAGCGTTCAGTGCAGCGGTGACGCGTGAGATGGACGATGCGGGCACTGACTATGCAATCTTCGGCGGGTACTTGTGCTATTACATAGTGCCCAAGGCTTATCGCAATCGGATAATCAACGTTCACCCGGCACTGCTGCCCGCGTTTGGCGGCCAGGGCATGTGGGGAGAACACGTTCATACGGCAGTCCTGGAATCGGGCGTCAAGGTCACCGGATGCACGATTCACTTCGTTGATGACACATATGACCATGGGCCCATCATTCTTCAGAAGGTTGTCCGGGTGTTTCCGGGAGACGATGTAGCAAAACTGGCCGCGCGAGTTCAGCGAGTTGAGCGCAGAGCTCTGCCTGAGGTGCTGACCTGGATCGCAGAAGAGAGAGTTCGAGTTCAGGGAAGAATTGTCACAGTTGAGCCGCGCATGCCGAAAGGCATCAGGTAAATGATCCTTGACCTGAGTGACCTGAAGGGCAAGCTTGAGGCTGTTTCGAACGGCCTTGAAGAGCTTGAAAGAGCGCTGGATCTGCCCGGCAAGAAGGAGCGGATTCGCGTAATAGAAGGTTACATGGCTCAGCAGGGATTCTGGGATAATCAGGATGCTGCAAGGCCCCTTGTCAGAGAGCTGGCTGGCCTGAAAAAGACTATCGAGCAAGTTGGTGGGCTTCGAGGGCGGGTAACTGAGAGCTTCGGAATGGTAGATCTCGTGGTTGAGGATGGCGACCCCTCCCTTGTCGATGAGTTGATAAGGGATTTCGACTCTCTTCAGGCGGACTTTCGGCACTTCGAACTTCTTACACTGATGTCCGGAGAAAACGACTCCCGAAATGTCATCATGTCGATCCACGCGGGTGCCGGGGGCACCGAGAGCTGTGACTGGGTTTCCATGCTCTTGCGGATGTACACTCGATGGTTGGAGCGCAGCGATTTCAAGTTTGAGCAGACTCATATCGTCGCTGGAGAGGAAGCCGGCATAAAGAGCGTAACACTTGAGATAGAAGGCTTTTACGCCTACGGTCATCTGCGTTCTGAATGCGGAGTACACAGGTTGGTCCGCATTTCCCCCTTCGACTCGAATGCGCGTCGGCATACTTCGTTTTCCAGCGTGGACATCCTCCCTGTTTTTGACGATGTGGAAGTTAACATCGAGGACAAGGAACTCAAGGTGGACACCTACAAGGCAGGTGGCCCAGGGGGTCAGCACGTCAACAAAACCGAGTCGGCGGTACGAATAACTCACCTGCCCACCGGGATCGTGGTACAATGTCAAGCCGAGAGATCGCAAATCAAGAACCGACAGGTCGCGATGCGCGAACTTGTAGCGAGGATTCAGCGATACTACGAGGCCCAGCGAGATGCGGAGCTCAAGGTGATCATCGGCGAACGTGGCGAGATCGCCTGGGGTAACCAGATCAGGTCGTACGTTCTTCAGCCATACACTCTGGTGAAGGACCATCGGACCGATGTGGAGGAGACCGATGTGCGCAAGGTTCTCGACGGCGAGATTGACGGTTTCATCGAATCCTATCTCCGCCATCGGCTGACAAGAGATTTGGCGGGGAAGAAGTAAGGAGAGACCATGTGCTGCGAAAAGAAGACTGCCGGTAGCTCTGACGACAACTGCTGCGCCAGGTGTCCGTACTTGAGGCTCATGCATGCCTGCATGGACGCAAAATACTTCATGCTCAGCAAGATTCTTCCCCCTGAGATGTACGCGCACATAGTCAGACTTCGCAGAGACCTTTACGCACAGTCTGTACGGATTCTGGAGTGTCGCCTCAAGCAGATGGAGCATCTCGTGGAGCAATGCTGCGAGCATCAGGAGAAGAAGGAAGCACAGCCAGAGACAAAATCCTGACTTCGGACCGGAGGCACGGACAAGCGTCATCAGTTTGGAAAGGACAGCCATTGGGATCGATTTCCCGTCTTCTTAGATATCCATCCAACGCACTGTTCATTCTGCGCGTTTGGATTACTTATCACGTCTGGGGGATTGTCGGGCAGCTCTTTGGAGAGAGTCGTTACGAAGCTGGGCAGAGATGGCTTCACAGGAGCTTTGCCACATCGTTTTTCAACCGTGCGATCAAGCACAAAGGACTACTGATAAAGATTGGTCAGGTTGTCTCGTCGCGCGCCGACGTCATGCCTCCGGAATACATCGAGATTCTCTCCAAGTTGCAGGACAGGATACCGCCGGTAGATTACGAGAAGGTGAGATTGCGCATCGAACTGGAACTCAACCGACCCATTGACTCCGTTTTTGCTCGTTTCGACAAGACTCCAATCGCCTCGGCTTCCATTGGCCAGGTACACGAGGCATGGCTCGCCGACGGTTCCCATGTCGCCGTCAAGGTGCAGTATCCGGAGATTGACGCAGTTGTGGAATCGGATTTGCGGGCTTTAAGGCTCGCGTTCTTTCTGTTCTCGCTAAGGGCGCGTATCAAGGTCGGGCTTCTGTATGAAGAAATGCGGAAGGTTCTGCTCGGAGAGCTGAATTACGTACGGGAAGGGAAATTCGCCGAAAGATTCCGGTCTCTTTTCGAGGCTGACAAGAGAGTCGTGGCGCCTCGAATCTACTGGGAATATACGACGACCAAGGTACTCACGATGGAGTTCGTCCAGGGCCAGAAAATTCCGGAGTTCGCTGCGAGTGAGAAGAACGAAGCCAGGCGGAAGAGGATCATCGAACGTCTTGTGGACGTGTATGCCGCTCAGATATTCCAGCATGGTTTCTTCCATGCCGATCCGCATCCCGGAAATATCTTCATCTCGGATCAGGACGAGATCGTCTTTGTGGACTTCGGAATCTGCAGCGAACTGCAGGACGACACGCGTGAGGCTCTCCGGTTCATGGCCCGGTCAATCATAAGCTTCAACGTGGAAGAGATGGTCGAGGGCGCGAAGAAACTCGGCGTGATATCGTTGGACGAGGACGAGCAACGCACGCGCGAGTTACTGCTGTTCGCAGTCAGAGAATTCAGGGACATCGCGCCGAAGGAATTCAAGGACAAGCTCAGGTATGGGGAATGGCTGAAGAAGCTCCACGCGTATTTCCACGAAGTACGATCCTTCCAGGTTCCGCACCGTATCCTGCTCTTTCTCAGGACCGTCTCCATACTGGAGGGGCATCTCGCCGCCCTGGACCCTCAGCTCAACCTGATTCACATCGCCAAGCCCTATATCAAGCGCTATGTCATGGAAGAGAAGCGCCCAATGGATTTCTTTGCTGAAGAACTCCGCCGCTTTGCTCTCACGCTTTTCCGGCTTCCCGGCCATGCAGAGCGCTTCCTCGAAAAAACCAATCGCGGCGTGACCTTCATACGTACCTCGGACGGGTCTACCGAGAGATTGGTTGCCTTGCTGCCAGCGTTCTTCTTTGCAGCAGTCACGTGCTTGATGCTGTTCATGACTCCCGTGATGTTCCTGCTCGACAAGATTCCATACGCGCAGGCTGCAGGCCTGTCGTTTGTTGTCTTCTTCGTCTTGACGCTGAGAGCATACTACAAGGCAGTCCGGAAATGATTCGCAGGCTCACTGCACTGTTCAGCTTTGAGCTTTCGAAGGCTCTGCGCTGGAAGTTCACGTATATCAGCTTTGCAATGGCCGCAGTCGGATGCGTTCTTGCGAGCATCCTGCCTGAGTACCTCCATCATTTCAAGGACGCGGAGATAAATGGCTACACGCTCACGGCGATAGTCGCTCACTACGCCGTTTTCCCCATCGGAGCGTTGTTGACCACGGTTTTTGCGGCCCTTGTCGTCGGACAGGAGTATTCCTGTCGGACACTGCCGACGCTCATGTCCGGGCCGGTTCGACGACTGGAAGTCGCAGCGGCAAAATTCGTCCTTGTGGCCGCATACGATCTCGCTCTTGTGGTCTTCATCTACTCTTTCTCAATGGTCATGACCGCCTTTGTGAACGGCTACGAGAAGGTCGTGATCGACACATCCACGAGCATCACGCTTGGTCAAGTATGGCCGATGTACGTCGCTGGCGCGATCTTCTCGACGATACCGCTAATCGCTGCATCGGCCGCCGTAATGGCCATCACGGTAATTGCAGAGAACCCCGGGACAGCTATCGGCGTTTCGATCGGTGGGGCTCTGCTCTTGTTCCTCCTGGGATTCTCGACGTTTCCCGACTACCTTCTTGTGACTTCATACTTCGGTACGGCGACCACCATGCTTCTGGACATGGGCGAGCAAATCGACGTCGCATGGTTTCCAGATATGATCGAAATGCTGCTTGTTTCGGCGGCCTATGTCGCAGTTTCCTTGGGGGTTTATGGCTTCGTGTTCCAGCGGAAAGACGCCGTATAAGGAGAGAATATGAAGCACTTGGCAGGACGCAGACGCTTTGCCGCTCTTGCACTCATTATCTTGCTCGCTCTGTTTGTTTGTCAGCAGAGTGTCGAAGCCAGGCTCGAGTTCCAGCCGCTTAATATCCCTGCAGGCGAGATGAAACTGCTGGATTTGGATGGAGATTCGCTAAAGGACATCGTGGTGCAGACCGACGGAGCCCTGCTGATTTTCTGGAATATCCCGGATACAGGTTTCCGCAATATGCCTGACGTGACGATTCGGGCGGAGTCGATGCTCTCAGAGGTCAGGGAGGATTTCACGATTGCTGACCTGAATGGTGATGGCCTGCTGGATGTGCTGCGGATCGGAAAAGCGAGAGCGGACGTATTTCGGCAGGGACCGGGGCGCCAATTCTCGAAAACCCCCACCCAGACAGTTGAGTTTTCCAGTACCGTGTGGTTCATAGATCTGGGCGATGTCCTGCCTGACCAGGGCATTGAGATTGTCACGATGGGTCCAAAAGGGGTCTGTGCATACGCCCAGGACGGGGCAGGGACCTACGGCCTTGCTCAAGCTCTTTTTCCGGATACGGCGTTCCTGAAGCAGATTGACGCTGAAATCTACACACGGCAATGGCCTTGCCCGTGGAATTTCTGTTTCGACGCTAACGGTGACAAGCTGGATGATTTCTTCGTTCCTGACATCAAAGCTGTGAGGCTGTTTCTCCAGGGACCTCGCGGGAAATTTGAGAAGCAATACGAATTGCGATCGCCGGTCGTGGCGGAGTTCACTACCGGCGGAGTCTCCGGAGGGGAGTTTAACTCCCTCGGATCAAATGAAGCTCCATACCTTTGGGCGGGGCTCCAAGCTCCTTCCCTTGCAGCGCGTGACCTGAACGGCGACGGGCGAAGCGATGTCGTCTTGGGTGACGTGTTCGGATTTCTGCAAAAGGCAGACGGTACTTTCCCTGAATACTCGGATTATCGCGCGGAGCGTATGCCTCCGAAGGACGAGGAGGACGTGCGCGTAGAGGAACTGGTGAATGAGTTCTGCGATGTCAATGGGGACGGGAACATGGACAGGGTCTCCCAGTATCGTCCGTGGAGCACCGGGGCCATGAAGAGCGAAGTCAAGATATTCCTTGGCAATGGCACGCGAAACGTCTACGCAATTGACCCTGACCGGGAAGTACCGGACATCAAGGTTGTCGGCTCGAACTTCCTGTTCGACGCGCCGCTTGTGGACCTGGATGGGGATGGGGCTCTTGATATCCTGATGTTCGATACGCCGTACAAGATTACCGAGGTCGCCAACTGGATCGAGGTCAACCGAGGAGAAGTGCGCGGCAGCGTTGACGTGTACTTCTTCGATAGGAAAAAGAACACCTTCCAAAGACGTCCCGGATACTCACGGAAGGTCGTTCTGAACTACGAAATCAAGACATTCGAGATCTTCCAGGCGAAGATATTCGATTACGTGCAAACGATGATGATCGTCAATTACGACTTCAATGGAGACTCGCTGAAAGACCTGGTGATCAGGGCACAGAGCGATGACCAGGGGGATTTGCTGCTGATTTTCGGCAATACGGGCAAGAGAGAAGAGCTGTTTACGGACCAGGCGATAGCCAATCTGCAGACGCCCAAGTTCCATTCGTATGAGGTAATGGACGTCAACTCCGACAAGGTGAATGACTTCATCCTGTACGATTCGTCGCACAGGCGTGTCGGCATCCTCCTGTCCTATTTCAAGAAGGGGCTTTAGCTTAGAGGCCCGGATTCACCCCGGGCGCCAATTTCGGCCGGGAGGCGAGCTTAACCCGCATATTCATCGGTTTTCCGTCACGCTTCACCACGACCTTCACGGAGTTCCCGGGGAATTTGTCCGCCAGAGCCGCAGTGAACTCGTCCGGAGAGTTCACCTGTTCGTCATCCACTTCGACGATGATATCGCCCGCCTTGATACCGGCTTTGTCGGCCGGACTTTCATTGACGACGTTTCCGACTATGACACCGGATCCGCCATTTGCGCCTACCGCGAGACCCATGTAGCCGGTGCCAGCCTTCATTTCCTCCTTGGGGTACTCAACCTTGACGGTGACCTTGTCGTTGCCGCGCTGGAGGACAATGGTTGCCGTGTTGCCAGGTTTTTCGCGGGATAGGCACTTCGTCAGGTCCACGCTGGATGAGAGCGGATTGCCATTGTAGGTAAGAAGAACGTCGTTGGCCACGATACCAGCTTTTGCCGCAGGGGAGTCCTCGTCAACTTCGAAGACGAGACAGTTCAGGGCTGCCATGGTGAGCTTGATTCCCAAAGATACCTTGATTTCGAAAATGCCACGGCCCTCGGACTTGACGAATTCCTTCCAGGTCTTCTCAAACTCGTCCAGAGTTTTGCCCGTCACCTGTTCGAGGCTGAAGATGCCGGTCGGGTCAGTGTCGAAGTTGTCCGTAAAGTGCGTGTAGAACTTCAGCAAACGTCCGGTCCGGTAGAGGTAGTTCATGATCAGTTGCGAAGCAGCGTAGCAGAAGCCGGCATTGGCCATGTACTGTTGAGGATTGAAGTTCATCACCTTGCGCAGGGGAATATAGTAGGGTGTGTCAAGGACATTGTACATGGTCATCAGCCGGAATCCCATTTTCGGATAAAGCTGAGCCCCCCCACGAGGCGCGGAGTTCTCGTACAAAGTCGAAAATCCCTCGATAATCCAGAGGGGATGCTCCTGTCCCAAGGCTTCCTGATCAGCGAAGTGAAGGGCATGTGTGTACTCATGCACGAGGGTTCCCTCGCCAACATTGAGGTCAACGAAGAGCAGCTTCGAGTCTGGCATGAAGACGCCGAGGTAGTTCATCGGAGGGAAGTGCTTGTTGTACTCATCCTTGCTGGAAGGGCAGAGGACCAGGTTGAAAATCTCGGGCTGATTTCTGAACAGGTAACTGGAATGATTGAGGTTTACCCGGTGGATGATGTCCATCAGGCGCTGGTAGCGTTCCTCCGGGACGTCACTGACGAAGATCACCCGATCCTTGGGGTATACATTGACCTTGTAGTACTGGCCGTAGTAGGTCTTCGTCTTCTCGACGCGCTTGTCGTTGGCGATCTTGTAGAATTTTCGCTTGGAGGCCATTAGACCCTTGAATTTGCCTGTGTTACGGATCGACTCCAAGTCGGGATCCTTGAGAACATAGGCAAAATCGATGAACCCGTTCTCAAAGGCCTTCTCAAGGTAATTCAGAGCGTTTCCCTTGTCGCCAATCAGGGCAGCGCAACACGCGGCGGCGTACCAACATCTGGCGTCATCAGGGACGGCCTTCACTATCTGCAGGAATACGGCAAGAGCCGCCTTGTAATCCCCGCTATCGTACAGGTCCGAGCCCTTCTGAAGGAGACGGTAGTACTCCTGCTGGGTGATGCCACTGTTGACGTCTTCAGCGGTGAGACAAGGATTGACAGTGAGCAGTGTCAAACAGAGAAGAGAAAGGGAAAGTAGGATTTGCCTCATTTGACCTTCCGCTGATGTGAATTCCGAGCATTCAGACGCCGAAGGAGCTACTTGGTTGTCTCTTTTGCAGTGAGAGGGGCTATCTCGATGAAGACGATCTCCGGCGGACAGAAGAAACGGATTCTCGGGACTGTGCCCCCAACCATGCCGAGACCCTTGGTGACAACAACGTTCATGTTCTCGCGCAAAAAGTGACCGTAAGGGTACAACTGCCCGAGGTCACTCGGGACGAAGATGTTCTCTTTGAACGGGAATCTCACCTGTCCACCATGGGTGTGTCCGGACAAGTACAAGTCAAAGCCAAAAACGGCAGCAGCGGCTATGTAGTCAGGCGAGTGCGTCAGAAACACCCTGAAGCTGTCCGAAGGGGGGGCTGTGAACAACGTGATGTCGGACCCGCTCCAGGCCTTTCCGAGAAGTTGGATCTCGGCACCATCGACGGAAAAAGGCATAGTCGCATCGTTGACAGACGTGATCCCGCACTTCTTGTAGAAGGTGATGTCGGCGACCGGATCGACATTGCCCAGACAGCCGTATCGCTTCTGGCAATTTAGTCGCCGGAAGAACTCCTCGGGAATTGCGGTCTGCGGTTCGGTTATCATGTCGCCCCCGACAAATATCACTTGGGGAGCGAACGAGTTGATTGCCCCGATTGGCCCTCCGGAGAATTGATCCGCCTCGGTATCCGGACCGGTCTGCCTGAGGATATCGACTCCGGTCACCGGCCAATCCAGGTCGGACAGGAAGACCATGCGGATGTTCTTGGTTATCTTGGAGGACTCAAATGTGTAGCGGGGATAGGTCAACTGAGATGGCTCAACATAGTTGGCGTAGAGGAACGTGACGATTATGAGGAGGGCAAAAGAGTGGACTGTAAGCACGAAAAAGCCGGACCGGCCCGCGAAAATGGAGTCCGTGCGCAGCATGAATCTCAAGTAGATGCCACGCGAGAAGAGATAAAACGACAACCCCAAGAACAGCATGATTACCATGGCCATCCCTGAAGCGAGGAGTATCTGCGATGCACTTAACATATACGGTTCATTGTACACTGACGTTTGCGAATATCAAGCAATTCCACGAAAGCGGAATTCCCGATCGCAGAACTGAGGTACGGGCTGGCCGCAAAGACAGAGGCGAAGGAAGAGTGCAAGGCGCTAAGGAAGTAGGTTGTTCGCACGGTGTGTTCAGAATCCTGGTTACGTTTAGTGCACAGGGATGCTGGTGCTCTGCTTGAGCAGATTGGGAGCAGAGACAGAAAAAAGCGCAGCTTGCGCTGCGCTTGTATAACTGGAGCCACCACTCGGATTCGGACCGAGGACCTACGCTTTACGAAAGCGTCGCTCTACCGACTGAGCTATGGTGGCGAAGCGGTGAAAGTATAGGTAGTTTTCCCGTTTGTAAAGGTCACGTGCGGGTGAAATAAAACGGGTGGGCCGAAGTGGCCCACCCGGAAGTTGCACGATGTTGCTTAAGCCTTGGGCTGAACCGAACCAGCCTTCACCTTGTTGAGGCGAAGGGCGAGTCTGCTCTTGATCCGGCTGGCCTTATTCCTGTGAATAATGCCCTTTGCAGCTATCTGGTCCACCCTCTTGCAGGTGGTGGAAAGCTCCTTGTTGACGTCGGGTGTGTTACCCTCGATCGCGACGAGGCACTTCCTCAGCTTGGTCTTTAAAGCGGACTTGAACGATTTGTTGCGCGCCTTGCGGGTCTTGTTCTGGCGCTGTCTCTTAAGAGATGAGATCGAATGAGCCATCATTCCTCCTGAAAAGCTCCTGAAAAGGCGTCACTTTATACTGGGTTTTGCACGCATCGCCTCAATTT
>Ga0265297_10008202_pt1 | contig 14051 bp, 12 predicted proteins | sample Munlanlwell13791_FD_192502 | JGI IMG/M metagenome (GOLD analysis project Ga0265297, IMG submission 192502) | Leachate microbial communities from a municipal landfill in Southern Ontario, Canada - Leachate well 137-91 | ecosystem: Engineered > Solid waste > Landfill > Unclassified | place... | reverse complement strand
CCCGCAAGTGCGAGGAGACGCATGCCGATTAATCGTTTGGCAGCCCACAAGGAGCTACCTGACAAATAGGCTTCTATATTGGAGATGGCAACTATTTATAAAGCTATTGACGTCACGTCGGGAATTTTCGATGATATAAGTTTTAGCTACCCACAAAACGTATTCAAATGCCGGTACATGCTTAATAATACCGGCATAATACCTTTTCATGCCAGATAAAATTGTGTATCTGTTTGGGGCCGGGGCTACCCATGCAGAGCTTAGTAATGCATATCCGGCAGATGCCAACACTGAAAAATTTGAAATAGAGAAAGGTCTCCTAATGAGGCACGTCTCCTTAAGAGTTATTCAAAGAGCTTATGATGATGCAGAGTACATACGGGGTATATCCGGTATAATCTCTAAGACCGGAGCGAATATCGAACAATTAATCAGTCTTCTAGAATCAATCCGGATTGAAGATTCTTATAAAAAAGCCAATACACTGAGACGATTAATCGAAGAAGACATCTCTCAACACCTCATTTTTCCAAGAGATGGGAATTATCCTATTCTTTACAAAAGTCTGTTAGAATTCCATCAGCAGGATTTAGTAAAACAAAAAGAGGAATTATTTGGATTAATCACTCTAAACTACGATGACCTATTAGATAACGCATACAAACAAATTTTTCAAACCGATTGTATTCCTTACTGCCGTTCGCAAAACGAAACTCGTGATATTCCTTTGCTTAAATTACATGGTTCATTTGGTTGGAAACATAAAATAGGCACAATTGAATCAAATACCCCAATTATCCCACCTGGAATACGTAAGAATTATCTAGAAATACCATTTAACTATATTTGGGGGAAAGCCTTTGAACTCCTCGTTCAATGCAATAAATTAAGAGTCATTGGTTGTTCGTTGGAACAAACTGATTGGGGGCTTATTGAATTACTTTTTAAAGTGCATATTTGGAGAAAAGAACCGTTTGAAATTGAAATAATTAGCTCTGAACATACAGGTATCCGAATTAAAAAAAATTATGGTTTTTTCCCTAAAATTACTACTTTAACTAAATTAGAAAATAATCTCATTCCAGACCAACAGCCAGATAACATATTCAAGGAATGGATTGTTGCTAAAGCAAATCGTTTGCTAAAAAACCAAGAAAACATTCAACGTACAATTTACTTAAAACAATTATGTGGGTTTGATTGATATGGATACTGCAACCGTTAAGCGAGAATTGGTAAAAATACCATTAGAGAAATTCGTAACCGACTGGATATATCGGATTGATTTAGATGCCGAGTATCAAAGAGATAAGATATGGGATAGAGAAAGGCAGGAAAAGCTCATCGATTCTGTCTTAAATGACATTGATATTCCAAAACTGTACCTGGTTGAGGTGGATGGAGAACAATATAATTACGAATGTATAGATGGAAAACAAAGAATAACTTCATTTTTACATTTCTTTAAACCAGATTCAGATGAAAAAAAACCATTAGAAGTTAAAGTCGCTGGAAGAACATACACTTATTCGAAGTTAAAAGATGAGCTACCCGCTATTGCAAAATTTATTGATGACTATGAGTTACATTTAACCGTCTTAAAAAAAGAATCCGTTGATGATGAACTCGTTAAAGAAATTTTTAGAAGACTACAACTAGGAATACAACTTAACTCCGGAGAACTCCTAAATTCATGTTCTGGTCAAGTGCGCAATTTTATCTACAATGAACTTGGAAAAAGTGCTCCTTTCATTGCCAATACTTCGATTTCTGGTGAAATGCGGTTTTCAAAAGAGTATACCCTTGCGCAAGCATTTTTGAACTCATACTCCAAATCAACCACTGGGGATTTCACTCGAGCTAGAAAAGAAGATATCCAAGACTTTTTTTTCGATTATGACTCTGTACCTCTAAATGAGCACTTTCAGCGGTTTAAAAACGTCCTGAAAAAAATGGACGATGCATTCGGAAGTAATGCCACCCACATCTCCAGTCGTGCAGTTGTTATCTCGGCGTACCTATTTATTGAAGAACTAATAATTACTGGGAAGGAAGAACACATCTCCGTGTTTGTTGAATTCTACTTAAAACTTCTATCTGCAATAAGAGAAGATATGGCAAATCTAAAAAAATATACCGCGCCACGAAACCCGGTAATTCTAGATCAATTTCAAAAATATATCCTGCAAGCTTCAGTTGAAGAGCCCTCTATTAAGCGGAGACATAAATTTCTTTCCGTCGCGTTCGATTATTATCGTAAAAATAATAAAATTTTGTCAGCGTGGAATAGTGGAAAGACTTAATCTCAAGTTAATGCGCGTTGTGTATTTTACTTATATCTACGATTTGAACCACGTTAACACCCTAGCTATCCCTAGTAAATCTATTGATTTTGCCAGATGATAATGCTCTCTCTACTTGGGGTTCTATCATACTCTTTCATTTGCTGAGCACTATTACCCCGATATCTAGCGACAATAATCTTTTCAGTTTTCAATCCGGTTTGTTCTCCGGTCTCTGCAAGAAGTTGGTCCACTGGAATGGGAATCCCTGCATATCGAACATTGCTTACAACGAGCGCAATCCGACCACTTGGCTTAAGGTTCTTCTTCATCTCCCCCAGTGCAAGATACATATCCTCAAAATAACCTGATAACATTTTCGTTATCATTGGATTGTTTAGTCTTTTTCTTTTTAGTTTTTTAACTAGTTTCTCCAGTGTTTTCGGCATCTTATAATCTTCGGATTTGAATTTTTTCCTCGCTTCAACATGGGACCTCAAGGTTTCGTATCTAAGAACTTTCAAATCAGCATTTGTATCGATTGATGAGAGCAGTAATTCCAATGCATATACCCGGGTATAATCATGTCTATTCGGATATGGGGGGGAGGTAATTACCGCATCAAATATCTGACCTGTGGGCAAAGCGCGTGCGTCACCCACAGATACCCGGGAATCGGCACTGGTAATAAGTGGAAGAACCTCGACGTCTCGCATCATTTTCTCAACGGTGTCTTTGTAATTTTTTAGCATCTGAACGCGTTTTGTTCTTTTTCTAATGATTCGAAGAAAACCTCCTGATTTTACAGCTTTACTTGATTTATCTATTATACTAAGTAATGCCAAAAGGAAAAACTCCCGGTTCGATGGATTTTGAAGCGTATTTATCCAATTTTTTATCCCAATAATAGTCAGTTTTATCTTTTTTGAAAAGGCTTTATCTAATATCTCAACATCTGGGAGCTCCCCTATCTCATCATTTGCGTTGAATGAATTGAAGTCCTCTTTAATTTTTTTTATATTAAACGTTTCAGTTTTAACTCTAGTAACTAATACTGAAAATGGCATGATATCATAACCAACAGAGTCAATACCCCGCTCTTTGCATGCAAGTAGAGTTGTTCCTCCTCCACAAAACGGGTCGAGTACAATCCCGCTTTTGATTCCGAACTCATCCAAAATTTTTTCAACTAGTTCCTTGGAATAACTGTGCTTATACATATACCAACTATAACGCGCGCTATCTTTGTCACGTGATGGCGAGACAAGGCATCGTAAATCCTCGCGTACTTCGAATATATCCTGCGCAACCATCATGACAAATTCGTATGCAAGTATTTAATGGCTTATCAATTTGCTCTGAAAAATATTATAAATAATTCGTGAAATTGTGTGAAAATACCTAATGCTACCATTAAATAGTATGTATCTTGATTTTATACGTGGATCCGGAAGAGGAAGCTCGTCAAAACATTGACAAATTACTCGAAGAGGCTGGCTGGAAAATCCAGAACCTCAAAGACCTCAACTTAGGTGCATCCTTAGGCATTGCAGTTCGTGAATTCCCGCTGAAATCCGGCTTTGCAGACTACCTTCTTTTTTTGGATCGGAAAGCTATCGGAGTTATTGAAGCAAAACATACCGGGATAACCTTAAGCGGAGTTGCCGAGCAGTCCAAGAAATACCTGTCTGAATTACCAGCAAACTTACCCCATATTCAAAAATCCTTACCTTTCGCTTATGAGAGTACTGGTGTGGAGACGTTCTTCAGAGATATAAGAGATCCGGACCCACGCTCCAGACAAGTATTCGCATTTCATAAACCCGAGACTTTTCGGGACTGGCTTTCTGAGAAGGATACCCTGAGGGGGAGACTCAGAAAAATGCCTCAGTTGATAAAAGAGGGACTAAGACCCTGTCAGGTAGGAGCCATACAGAATCTTGAGAAATCGCTCGCCGAAGGGAGACCCAGAGCACTTATCCAGATGGCATCGGGTAGCGGTAAAACTTTCACAGCGGTAACGTTCAGTTATCGCCTCATCAAATACGCAAAAGCAAAACGCATCCTTTTCCTCGTTGACAGGAATAACCTTGGACGGCAGACCAAGAAAGAGTTCCAGCAGTTTATGACCCCAGATGACGGACGGAAGTTCACCGAGCTCTACAACGTTCAGCATCTCACTTCCAACAGCATTGACCCGGTGGCAAAAGTTTGTATCACCACGATACAACGGCTCTATTCCATGCTTAAGGGAGAGGAGATTGACGAATCCCTGGAAGAACCCTCCATGTTTGATATTGACGTAGATGGAAAACCTAAGGAGGTCCCATACAATCCGAATATTCCGCTTGAGTCGTTTGACATCATTGTAACAGATGAGTGCCACCGCTCCATATACAACCTCTGGAGGCAGGTTCTTGAGTATTTTGATGGCTTTATCATAGGACTTACAGCAACACCATCAAAGCAGACACTGGGATTCTTTCACAACAACCTCGTCACCGAGTATGGTCATGAGCGAGCTGTAGCGGATGGAGTCAATGTTGGCTATGAGGTATACCGGATAAAGACCAAAATTACCCAGAAAGGCAGTAAAGTGAATGCTGGCTTTTACGTTGACAAGCGAGATAAAATGACCAGAAAGGTCAGGTGGGAGCAGCTTGATGAGCCATTGACATATAAGGAAACGCAACTTGATCGGGCTGTTGTGGCCCCAGACCAGATAAGAACAGTTGTCAGAACCTTCAAGGAGAGTCTTTTCACAGAGCTTTTCCCAGGAAGAACCGAAATCCCTAAGACACTTTTCTTTGCTAAGGATGATTCTCATGCTGAAGATATAGTTCAGATACTTAGGGAGGAGTTCGGAAAAGGAAACGAATTCTGCAAGAAAATAACCTATAGGACAACTGGTGAGAAAGCAGAGGACCTTATCACGAGCTTCAGGAACTCATACAATCCGAGAATTGCAGTTACGGTGGATATGATTTCTACCGGGACAGACATCAAACCCCTTGAGTGTGTCGTTTTCATGAGGGACGTCAAGTCCAGGACATACTTTGAGCAGATGAAGGGCCGTGGAACAAGGACCATCTCCGATACAGACCTTAGAGCGGTCACCCCTGATGCACAGTTCAAGACCCACTTCATGATAGTTGATGCAGTAGGCGTATGTGAGACGGATAAGACTGATTCTCAGCCTCTTGAGAGGAAGAAAAGTGTTCCGTTTGACAAACTCGTTATGTCCGTAGCCCTTGGGAATAGGGGCCGGGACACGCTTTCTTCTCTGGCTGGTCGTCTTGCAAGGCTTGACAGACAACTGGATGAAAAAGACCAGAAAGAGATCGAGGTTGCTGGGAAAGGGAAGCAATTGAAGCAGCTGATAAACAGTCTTCTTGACGCTATAGACCCAGACCGGCAGACTATGAAGGCAAAGGAGCTGTTCAAGACCGAAAAACCGAACGAGCAGCAGCTTAAAAAAGCGGCTGAAGAACTCGGAAAATCAGCCTGCTCTCCATTTGACAGCCCCGCTCTTAGGAATAAGATAATTGAAATCAAAACCCGCAACGAACAGGTAATTGATGTAGTTAGCCAGGATGAGGTTACTTTTGCTGGCTATGACGACCATGCAAAGGAAAAGGCAAGAACGACAGTTGACACCTTCAAGCGATTCATTGAAGAGAACAAGAATGAGCTTACTGCTCTTCAAATCATCTACAGCAAGCGGTATTCCAGACGCCATATAACCGACAAAGAGGTAAGAGAGCTTGCTGAAGCTCTCGCTAAACCCCCTTACAATCTGAAGGCGGATTATCTCTGGAAAGCGTATGAGCAGCTTGAGAAATCACGGGTGAGCGGGGCCGGGACAAAGAAACTCCTCACGGATATGATTTCGCTGGTCCGCTTTGCAGTTGGGCAATCGGCTGTTCTTGAGCCATATTCAGAAACAGTTGAGCGGAGATTCAACGAATGGCTAAACAAGCAGGACAAATCAGGGCAGAAGTTCACAACGGAGCAGATGAAATGGCTCTCCATGATAAAGGAACACATATCGACTTCGCTCTCAATCAGCATGGAAGACTTTGAGTTAGCCCCGTTCTACGAGCAAGGCGGAGCAGTCAGGGTCTTCAAGGTATTCGGCAAGCAGACCGATAAGATTTTAGAAGAGCTTAACACGGCGCTGGTGGCTTGATGGATAACTTACCAGAGCTTCCAAGAGGATGGATTTGGGTAAATTTAAAGGACATCGCAGAAAAAATTTCGGACGGTTCTCACAATCCTCCTCCTAAACAGATTACTGGGGTTCCCATGCTCAGTGCACAGAATGTAGAGAATGACAATATAATTTTTTCAGAGTTTAGATATATCTCTGAAGATGATTATAACAAAGAAAGTGCCAGAACTATAATTGAACCAGATGATGTATTACTTACGATTGTGGGAACGATTGGGCGTTCTGCAGTCGTAAAGGCTAATACCCCAAAATTCTCCATTCAGAGAAGTGTCGCAGTAATTAGGGTAAAGACTAATCCCCAGTATCTTGCATTTGTTTTGCAATCACCACCCATAAAGAATTTTCTTATAAAAAATGCAAAGGGCACAGCACAAAAAGGAATTTACCTTAATCAACTCAAAGAAGTAAAAGTTCCAATGGCTCCATCTCCTGAGCAAGCACGTATTGTAGCTAAAATTGAGCAACTCTTTTCCGACCTTGACGATGGCATCAAATCGCTTGAAAAGGCAAAGATAGAACTTAAGCGGTATAGAGAATCGGTCCTAAAGGCTGCTTTCGAAGGAAAATTAATAGACACTAATATTGCTTGGGTGAATTACAACGTAGAAGATTTATCCGAAAAAATTCAATACGGTTTAACTTCAAAATCAGGCGAGGGATTCAAAGGTCCAAAATATTTACGAATAACCGACATTCAGAATAGAGCAGTTATTTGGGAAAACGTTCCATATACCGAAATAACCGAGGACATAGAAAAATACCAATTGAATGAAGGGGACCTTGTTTTTGCCAGAACTGGTGCAACTGTAGGTAAAAGTTTTTTAATTAAAGATTGCCCCGGCAGTGCCGTGTTTGCGTCATACTTAATACGAATAATCCCTAATAAAAAATTAATTAACCCGAATCTTCTTTGGTACTATTTTCAGACACCACGGTATTGGCAATTTATAAGTAAAAGTCAACGTGGTATTGGGCAACCGAACATAAATGGGCAGATATTAGCAAAACTCTCAATAAAAATCCCAAGAGCAATAGAAGACCAGATTAGTTTAGTCCAAAAAATGGACTCTCGATTCTCTGTACTCGATGTCGCTGAAAAAACAATTGAAAAATCACTTACCGAATCAAATCGTTTAAGGCAAAGTATTCTCAAAAAAGCCTTTGAAGGTAAGCTCACTTCTCAAGACCCGAAAGATGAACCCGTCGAGACACTTCTTGAGCGGATAAAAAAGGAACGGGCAAAATTAACGCCACAAAGACGGAGAGAACGTAGGTGATATTATGGCTAATGATTCTACAGCAGTTGTCCAAAGACTATGGAATTATTGTGATGTGCTCAGGGATGATGGCGTAAGCTATGGCGATTATGTTGAGCAGCTTACATACCTTCTTTTCCTCAAAATGGCGGATGAACAGACCCGGCCGCCATTCAACAAGCCGTCTGCTATCCCAAAAAACATGGACTGGTCATCCTTAATCAACAAGGACGGAGATGCCCTTGAGGTCCAATACCGTCACATTCTTCAAAGTTTGGGTAAAGAGAAGGGAATGCTGGGGGTCATCTTCAGAAAGGCTCAGATGAGAATTCAGGACCCGGCTAAGCTTAAACGCTTGATAGAACTCATTAATTCAGAAACCTGGGTAGGTATGGATATTGACGTTAAAGGAGATATTTACGAAGGCTTACTACAGAAGAACGCCGAAGATGTGAAAAGTGGGGCGGGACAGTATTTCACACCAAGACCACTGATTAAGGCGATGGTAGAGGTCATCAGACCAGAACCGGGCATGAAAATATGTGACCCTGCTTGTGGAACTGGCGGCTTCTTCTTAGCTGCTCATGATTTTGTTTCTAAGAACTACAAACTGGATAGGGACCAAAAACAGTTCTTAAAGCATAAGACCTTTAGGGGTTGGGAAATAGTAGACTCAACAGCAAGACTCTGTGTAATGAATCTATATCTTCACGGAGTAGATGGTGAGGAAAGCCCCATCGTTGTTGCAGATAGCTTGGTTTCTGACCCTGGAGACCGTTATGACATGGTTCTTACTAATCCACCTTTCGGTAAGAAGAGCAGCGTAACAATCGTTACGGAAGAAGGGAAGGCAGACAAGGATTCCTTATCCTATGAAAGAGGAGATTTCTTGGCGACTACGTCAAACAAACAGCTCAACTTCCTACAGCATGTTAAGACGCTCCTGAAGATTAATGGAAAGGCAGCTATTGTGCTCCCGGATAATGTCCTCTTTGAAGGTGGAGCTGGTGAGACCATCAGAAGGAAAATTCTCCATGATTGTGATGTGCACACCCTCCTCAGGCTCCCTACTGGGGTCTTCTACGCCCAGGGCGTGAAAGCGAACGTTCTATTCTTTGAGAAGAAGGCTGCGAGCGAGAAACCATGGACAAATATGCTATGGATATACGACCTAAGGACGAATATGCACTTTACCCTGAAGGAAAATACGCTCAAGCTTGATGATTTGAAGGACTTTATCAAATGCTATAACCCGCAGAATCGCCATGAGAGGAAGGAGACGGATAGGTTCAAGACTTTTAGCTATGAAGCGTTGATGCAGCGGGATAAGGCTAATCTAGATATCTTCTGGTTGAAAGATGAAAGCCTGGAAGCTTCGGAGAATTTGCCAGACCCGAAGGTCATAGCAGGTGATATAGTAGAAAATCTTGAGGCGGCCTTGGAAGAGTTCAAATCTATACGTCAAGAAGTAGGCTAATCCAAGGACCGATTTAACGAGAATTGACGTGAGTGCCCATATTGAAACTAATCAATAACAGGGCTCTTCGTGGGAGCCCCTCCGCTCCATAGCGCCCATAAATAGAGGAAGTGCGTTAAAATGCATCACCCCACAGTTCTGTGCGAGAGAGCATGAAATCACCATCACCAATCTGGACAGACCTGTGGCGGCTACTAGTCGTTCCCATGGCATGTGGTTTCCTGCTTTGGCCAATTCTCGAGCTGCTTGGAGTCATTAACAGCGCACTTATCATTCTTCCTCTCGCGTTAATAACTGCCTTCCTTCCGTTTTATGGGCGGGGAAATTTGTGGGGGGAATATACCCGAAAAGGACAACTTCGACAGGACGATATTCGTTATCTCGACATTAAACTTGTGCGTAGCGGAGCACTGCAGGGTGCACTGCTTGCTCTATTCATTGTCGTTCTATTCGCAGAGTTGGGTCATGTGCTGGAAAAAGCAGAAAAGACGGACACCATCCTTCTGTCGATAATAACCGATATTTACTGGGCGCTTTTCGTAATAGGATATTATATCCTCAGCTTTCTATCTCCAAGTAGCCTTGTCAAGCTCAGATTTCTGATTGCGGCGTTTACTTTCACCATCATCTGGATTACCGGAGCGCTCCTACCCTCATACCTCGCGTTCTAGGCTTATGCTGAAAAAGTCTTCGTTCCAATATCCATATATGAGAGATTATGACGCATAATATGCCGAAGGTGCTCGCCACCATAAACGACCCTGACAAGGTTGCGCTTATCACACGAATGCTTAAGGACGAATCGCACGAGAAACAGCGCTTCCTTTTCGTTATTGAACATTCCCGTGTATCGCAGACCCTCGGGTTCGTGAAGTTCGAGGCATTCAGTAGTGAAAAGATGCTCTTCCGCTTCAAGATACAGCAGAACCTCCAAGGGGGGCATAGTACTCCTCGGCTTAGCGACACTCCGGCAGATGACTTTAACTGGCGCAAGCTCAAGGTGGGGAAGAAGGTATATCTTGTTGGACTCATGGATGCAGCTTCCGAAGGGCTTTGGGAGAAGATAAAGAAACCCATTATTTTCAGCCTGAAGCAGGGGCGTATTCCATACATCCCCGGGCTTGCCGGACTTGCCCTTAACCTCCTCGGGAAATAAACAGATGTTCAGTTTCCTCGTCCACAACCTGCCAGCGAGACACAAGCATAAATACTTAGCCTGCGTAATACGTCCTAAGGATGAAAGATGAGTAATCCACAGGCGGGAATTCGGACTGCGTTGTCGTTGGCAGCAGTTTGTTTCGTTGCGAGCCTCATGCTGCCAGCGCTCGCTGATGCGGTGAGTAGTTCGCCGTTGGCGAAGAGGGTAGCAGATACAGCCATGCTGATGTGGGGGCTCTTCGGCGTCGTATCGCTTCTCGGGCTTCCCTTGGTTATGAAGTATTGGGGCAACGCCTATCTCGTTTGCTATATGGCTGGGATATGCCTTGCACTCTGGGTTGGCTTCATTGATGGGCTTGAGTTTATCGCGACCACTGGATTCGGAGTCGTCCTGATTTTTCAACGGTTCGGAAGGGATTATGACCGATGGTAGCATCATGACGAATGCCTTGGAATGAAAGGACGATAAAGCACTAGCCCACGAGATGTCAGAGAAAGACTTGTAAACGCTCTCCAAGGAGATAGTGAAGACAGAAAGCAGATTACGCGAAGAACTGGGCGATGATGCCATTGATATCCGTAAATGTGCCAAGCCACACCCCCGCCCCATAAATCCTTATTAATCCCTGATTTTCCGCATTCCAGCGGTGTAAAACATGTTTGGCTGGCTGCCTGATTATCCTGACGCAAGGGACTATACTCAGCAAACAAACGAGATAACTGCCATCCTGAAAAGCAATTGAAAACCTCTGTCAAAGGCCAATTCCCCGAGTTAATCAATCAATTCTTCGGATAAGCCGGATTTCATTAGAAAATCGATAACTCGAGGGTCGACTTTCACGTCAGAATCTATTATCGGTCGTTTTAGAAACAGCCCCTCCAAGCTCTTACACCTGCTCAAGGCTACATACACTTGGCCATGGTCCCAGGGTGCCATGTCGCTGAAATCGAGGATTGCGGATGAGTACGTCTGTCCTTGTGCTTTATGTATCGTAATCGCCCACGCTAATCTTAGTGGGTACTGGGTCATCATGCCTACCCGTCTTTTCTGTATTGTGCCCGTTTCCGCATCATATTCGTGTTTGAATATATCAAACTTGCATCTCGTCACAATAACTTTATCCCCGGATTCGGACAGTCTCACTGCGATTGCGTTATCTCCTAATGCTAGTACTGTTCCTAGGGTTCCATTCACCCAGTTACTATTCGGATCATTTTGAATAAAAATTACCCTGGCTCCTTCCTTGACTTTGAGCGTTGATTCAGCAGGCAGTTTCTGTTCGTCACCGTCAAAATATTCTTTATTGATTTCTGCCTGGTAAGAATAAACCAAACCCGGAAGTTTCGCGAGTTGATTTTCATTCAATTCCTTTGCCCTCGCCCTGGTGGTGGTTAGAATTATCGAATCTAAATAGTCGTTCTCCTGAAAATTAGACATTAAGCGGGTCTCTAGTGCTTTTAACGCAGCTGAAGTGCCCTGGCCTTTTTTCCTTACTGCATCTAAAATTCCTAGAAATCGTTTATCTTTTTGCCTATAATGCCTAGTAAGGCGAATGTTATTTATCTTCAGAGCTGAATACGCCGTTGAATCAAAAACATACTCCCCGCCGTTCAGTTTGCCATCATCAGATATTGGAGGTAGCTGGAAATAATCCCCGAAAAGTATCAAGCGCACGCCACCGAAAGGCCGGGCCGGATCTCGGCATCCTCTTAGGATGCTATCGATTACGGACCATTGATATCTCATCGATTATCAGGATCTCCAGATGAGCGAACCGCTGGTCGGTAATATCAGCCGATCCTCTATCTTCGTTCATATTGTGCGGATCAATCCTGAAAAAAGAGTGAATCGTCTGCCCACCGACATTTATCGCTGCCACGCCCGTAAATGTCACTACCACCACGTTTTTGTTGGTTCTTTTTTCTAGAAACTCTCTTATGATTGTCGATTTTCCGCTTCCTGCTTTGCCGGTTATGAAAAAGGATTTATCAGATTCTTCAAGGAGATCTAGCAGCCCGAGGCGCGAGTATTCCTTACCGTTTTCAATGTATTTCGACATCGTTCTAAGCCCGGCATTGACTTCCGCACGTTCATATTCCTCTTGTTGACCCGCAAGTTTCCAAAGCCTCGCGACCTCCAACCAAATCTGATTTTCATTCCAGATTTCAGAAATGCTTGGTTTGTACGACACCGCTGAAGCGAGTTTTTTGAGGATGGACGCTGCATCCCCGTAAGCGCCATCTTTTTCGAAAGTCGAAGCCAGTTCCTTAAACGCAGGAATCGCCTTTTCGTAATCCCCATCTGCTAGAAGTTGTTTGGCACGAAGCGTTTTTACCTCCAATATCGACTGAGCCGATTGATTGTGGGCGATGTAAAGTTCCAATATCATATCGATTATTGTTATCGATAACTCAAATGTCGATTCTAATCTCAAGATGACTCGAATCTTAGTAAGTAGCTCAGCACTTAGTCGCCGGTATTCAAGTTGATTGCCCCCCACCTGATGATTTTTGGCAGCTGAATAAAGGAATTTGAATGCTTCTTCCGGAAGATTATCTTTTTCGCATAAAATGCCTATCTTCTCACTGAGAACTGCAGCTGAACTCGGGTCCCCCCCAGTTTCAAGATCCTCTATCTCATCGTTAAGAAAACCTGTTGCCCTAAGCACATCCCCCTTATAATCACGAAGTAGCATACGAATATAATCGTCAAACGCTTTAGCCCTTTTATAAGCGTCTCCAGCTAATGCAAAGTGGCCCTGTTTTTCCTCCTCCTTTCCATATCGAATCCAGCAAATCCTGGCTTCTTCGAATTTTCCTTGTGAATAGAGCTGCCTGCATTTTTCTTCTTCTGCGTTTGACATACAGTTACCTTGAAGGACTTTTTCATCGATGTTTTTTCCTCATATGCTCGCTCTGGCTGCTAAAAACCCATAAATTGTCTGGATCATTGCATCTTTTGCCACGATAGCCATGGTGGATAACCTCACCGCTCTTTAATGGCCTGCCTATTTTAGCCTCGGCAGCCCACCTATGGACTGATTTCCCGGAATCAGAAAATCTCCGATACCCATTTTTACCGATATACGTTTTTGCCATACCCACACCTTGTCAATCCTTCTTTGAAAATTCTCTATTTATTGGAATTGGAAGTTCATTTCCGCGCCTTAACCCCCCACTAATGCTAATAATCCGGCAACGCCCTCTATGTCGTCTTCCTTTCAAGCACCCCCCGCGTTCGTTCCGTCACTGCAACCTAAGAAATCCATAAATACCTTGCATGCATCGATAACCTGTGCCTGAAACTGAAATCCCGAAGCGTCCGAATCCCCTGGTAAGCATACTGAGGGTATTCGGCGAAGTCATCGAATCCTATAGCATATACACTGTCGTCGCAATCATGCTCCTAGACATCCTCTTCACAGCCTCTGAAGTCGCCCTCTTCGGCATCTCCGCGCTGACGTTCGGGGTGGCGGCCGCACCCAGCGTCCTCATGTGCGGGTTTGCGGACATAGGGCTCATGGCAATCGGCTTCATCCTGACCGTTCTGCTGGAATCATTGATGGGCAGGAAACCCCTTGGGGAAGCGCTCTCGCTCGGATTGATATCCGCGTTGTTCCTCGCATTCCCGAGCCCGGTGTTCACCA
>Ga0265297_10008200_pt1 | contig 14052 bp, 14 predicted proteins | sample Munlanlwell13791_FD_192502 | JGI IMG/M metagenome (GOLD analysis project Ga0265297, IMG submission 192502) | Leachate microbial communities from a municipal landfill in Southern Ontario, Canada - Leachate well 137-91 | ecosystem: Engineered > Solid waste > Landfill > Unclassified | place... | reverse complement strand
CCCGCCCCGCCGACATTATACGTATTGCCGTTTATTTTATCCAGGATACCCGCCTGCATATCCACCAGGCTGCACAGGTCATCTACGTGCAGGAGGTCGCGCACCTGCTTGCCCTCGCCGCCAAAGCCGATATATTTAAGCGGCCTCTTGAAATAATGCGCCAGCATCCAGTATGTAAATACCCCCTGGTCAACTTTGCCGAACTGCCACGGCCCGGCCAGCACCCCGCAACGGTTGACTACCGATTTAAACCCGTATGCCGCCGCGTACTCCTGGAGGATAAGCTCCGAGGAAAGCTTGGTCGCCCCGTACAATGTGCGCAGTCCGGTGAGAGGAAAACCCGTTCCAACCCCGGAAAAATCCTTCCATTCAAACCGGGTTGCCTTCTCTCTGCGCCCGATCGCGTTTATCCTGTCGTAAGGGTATACCCTGCTGGTGGAGATAAAGATAATGTCCGCTTTGCGCCTGCGGCAAAACTCAAGGCAGTTTACCGTACCGTTCAAGTTGGTATCGATAATATAAGCGGGCTTTTCATATCCTGCCAAAACCGAGGGCTCGGCAGAGCATTCTATCACCAGGTCGATACCGGGTATAAAATCAAGGTCTTTTGGCCGCCTGACGTCTCCCCGGATAAACTTAACCCCGGCCTTCTTTAGCCTGGGAAGGTTAAATTCACTGCCCCTTCGGACAAGGTTATCCAGGGAAAAGACTTCTGTTTTAGGATACCTCTCTTTAAAATACACAGCCAGGTTGCTCCCCACGAACCCGGCTCCTCCGGTAATCAGTATGTTTCTATATCTCATCTATCTGCCCTTAGCTAAAGTTTATTTATTTATCTTACTTTCATCCCCTCTCCCTGTCAATATTTATGTAGACAGTTTATGTAACCTTATCATTCCTATGAAATTATAAAAAAATCCATTCGTATCATTAATTCATATCGAATCGCGGTTTAGGAGGTTTCTGCGGAGGCCCAAGAAGTTTTTTAATTACCTCAAATATTGTCTGAATGTCCGTTTCATGCAGTTGATACTTACGCTCCAACTCCTCAACCTTTTTTGCTAATTCTTTATGTGTCAATAATAACTCCCGTAACTTCACGAAAGCACGCATTATTGCTATGTTAACTTCAATAGCCCGCTTTGATTTGAGCACGCTGGATAACATGGCTACGCCTTGCTCAGTAAAAACATAAGGAGCATATCGCCTGCCGCCCCATCTTGACCTTCCATTTTGGAATATCAAGTTCCTATATTCCTCCGTGGTAAGTTGAAACATAAAATCTTCCGGGAAACGCCTTATATTGCGTTTAACGGCTTTGTTAAAGTTAAATGTTTTTACCCCATATAGCTCCGCTAAGTCAGAATCCAACATTACCCTTTTCCCTCTTAGTAATATAATCTTACCCGCCACAACCTCCACAGAAGCTATTCTTTTACTCATATTCTCTCCTTTCTAACGTCAATAGACGCAGAAAGAGGAATAATCTAACGCAGCATCATGGAATAATTGTTTTGTAACTATTAGTATTTTATGGAGTTACGTACACTGTCTATGATTTGGGAAAGAGTGGATTCAATATTGAAGGCATACTGCCAGGAAGGATAGTGCGACTTGAATTTGGAGACGTCGCTTACCCACCAGATATGGTCTCCGATACGGTTGGTGTCTACATAGTCATAAGACAGCCTGCTGCCGCTTAATTTCTCGCACAACTCGATGGCCTCAAGGATGGAAACATTGGCAAACCTGCCGCCGCCCATATTGTAAACCTCTCCGCAGCGTGGATTCTGGAAATAATGGTAAAAGGCATTCACCAGGTCGTAAGAATGGATATTGTCCCTGACCTGCTTTCCTTTGTAACCGTAGATTTTGTATTTGCGTCCGGTCACGCAGCATTTCACCAGGTAGGACAGAAAACCGTGCAGCTCCGCCCCGGAGTGCGCCGGGCCGGTAAGGCAGCCCCCGCGGAATACGCCTGTGCGCAGATGGAAATATTTGCCGTACTCCTGCACCATGATATCGGCGGCAACCTTGGAAGCGCCAAACACGGAATGCAGGCAGTTATCTATGCTCATGGATTCATCTATGCCTTTGGAATACTGATGGCTGTCGGCAATCTCAAAACGCTTCTCTTTCTCAACCAGCGGCAGGCGGTTCGGCGTATCGCCGTAGACCTTGTTCGTAGAAGTAAAGATAAATACTGCCCACGGAGAAAACTTGCGCGCGGCCTCAAGCATGACCAGCGTCCCCTGGGCGTTCACCCCGAAGTCAACCTCAGGATCCCTTGCCGCCCAGTCATGCGAAGGCTGGGCAGCCGCATGCACGATCAGGGCTATGTCTTTGGAGTATTTCTTGAACAAAGAATTTATTTTACCGGAATCCCGGATATCCACGGAATAATGGCGGTAATTCTTATGCAGCTTCTGCAGGCGTTTCCGGTTCCAGAGCACCGAACCGTCGGGGCCGAAGAAGTTCCTGCGCATATTGTTATCGATACCGACGATATCGAAGCCCTTGTCGGCAAAGAAGCTTACCGTCTCAGAACCGATTAACCCGCATGAGCCTGTAACAATAACCGTTGCCATTTTTGTAGACAGTTTATGTAACCAGCTTGATATTATAAATTTACAAAAGAAACATTCCCTATCGCAGCACTATTTACCGTACAGTTTGTTTACGTCCGCCAGCTTACTCTTCAGCCAATCCCTGTGGCAGAGCGACCAGGCTACGGTCGATTTAAGCCCTTCGGCAAGTTTTACCTTAGGCCTCCAGCCGAGTTCTTTCGCCGCCTTCCCGGAGTTTAAGCTGTATCTTATATCATGGCCCGGCCGGTCTTTCACAAATTTAAACCTGTCCGCCTTTTCCCCGAGCAGCCTCAAGAGAAGTTTGACCGTATCTATATTCCTGCTTTCGCATGAACCGCCCAGATTATAAACCTGCCCGATCCTGCCTTTGTCCATAATTTCCGCGATACCGCGCACGCAATCGTCGATATACAGCCATTCGCGTATATTCTTGCCTTTCCCGTAAACCGGAACTTTTTCCTTCCTGAGTATCCTGAGTATAGCAAGCGGGATCAGCTTTTCCGGGTATTGCCATGGGCCATAGGTATTTGACGGCCTTACGATTATCGCGGGAAATTTATTCGTCCTGATATAAGCCTGCACCAGGAGATCCGCCGCAGCCTTGGATGCGGCATAAGGGCTGTTCGGTTTAAGGGGAAAGTCCTCTTTAAACTTACCGTCGGCAATCTCTCCATAGACCTCATCGCTGGAAATAAACACAAACCTGTTTACGCTGTATTTACGGCTTACATCGAGAAGCACCTGAGTGCCCTTGATATTGGTCTCGATAAATGGCGCAGCGTCCTTGATACTGCGGTCAACATGGCTCTCTGCGGCAAAATGCACCACTGTGTCTGGCCTTTCGCTGGCAAAGACCGCACCTGCTGCCCTCTTATTACAGATATCGGTTTTGTAAAACCTGAACCTGCCGCCTGTACCTTCAAGGCGCTTCAGATCCCCCGAATAAGTAAGCTTGTCCAAGACGGCAACGGGAACTCCCTGCTCCGCCAGAAGCCGGACAAAGGCGCTGCCGATAAACCCCGCCCCGCCGGTAACTAAAACGCTGCTGTGTCTTTTCTTCCCCATAATATTTCTTTTGTAATTACTTATGCTTAACAGGGTTACGTAAACTGTCTACATAATGCTTGAGGCATTCGTCAAGAACGGAATGGATATCCCTGACCTTGAAACCCGTTCTCTCAAGCTTGGCGACAGACAAAAGCAGGTTTGTCCTGGTTAAAGGAAGTTTGCGCACAGAGACAAACTTAAAATCCGGCCCGGGCAGATACTTCCGGTAAACCTTCATCAGCTCGGAATAACGCAGGCCGCCTTTATTTACTACATTATACACCCCTACTGCGCCAACCCCAATCAAATGTTTTAACGCCCTGATAAAATCAGGCAGATAGGTCACCGAGTTTGGGACATCGACAATCTTTTCGTATTTAACAAGCTTGTCCAGAATATTCCTGGGGTGGCTTTCATCGAGCAAAGGTATCCTGATCCTTAGGATAAGTATGCCCGCTTTCTCGGAAAGGGCCTCGAGAGCGGCCTCGGAATAAATCTTGCTGCGGCTGTAGAACAGCTTGAGAAAATAGTTCCTTTCCCCTTCTTTGATAGGCTTATCTTTTCTGTAATCGAAATTGAAGATGCAGCCGGTACTGATATGCACGAGCTTGATCCCCCGGCGCAGGCAGGCCTCGGCAAGCATCAACGGAATAAAGCTGTTGGCAAGCAAAGTCGCCTCTTTATCCTCCTCGCAGTCATCGACATTGCGCCTTCCGCTGGAGCCGATGCAGTTAATCACTATCTCAGGCCTGTAGCGGCCAAGCAGCCTATCTGCATCGCTAAAAGAATTTATCCCTGCGCCGGAGACCCGGCAGCCAAGCTCCCTGCCTATCCTTTCTCCGATAAAACCTTTTCCTAAAACAAGTATGTTTTTTCTCACTCTCGGGACAGGTTCCTTAAATAGTTCCCGTAGGCAGCGGGCATCCTCTTTGCAAGCCTGATAAGCTGGCCTTTGTTTATATATTTCATCCGGTAAGCGACTTCTTCTATGCACCCGATCTTCAGCCCTTGCCGCTCCTCGATGGTCTTGATGAACACAGAGGCATCGATGAGGGATTCATAAGTCCCTGTATCGAGCCAGGCGTGCCCCCGGCCGAGGAACTCAGCCTTCAGCCCCCCTCTTTTTATATATTCATTATTTACCGAGGTAATTTCAAGCTCCCCCCTTGCGGACGGTTTTATCCTTTTGGCGATTTTAGGCGCATCGTTGTCGTAAAAATACAGCCCTGAAACAGCCCAGCTGGACTTGGGGTGGGCAGGTTTTTCTTCTATCGAGGCAACTTGCCCTTTTTTGTCGAACTTGAATACCCCGTAGCGGGCGGGGTCTTTCACGCAGTAGCCGAAGACAACCGCACCCTTTTTCAATTTGGCGTGGTTCTGAAGAAGTTTGACCAGGTTGTAGCCGTAGAAGATGTTATCCCCCAGGATAAGGCAGATACTGTCCCTGCCGATAAAATCCTCGGCTATAATCAGGCTCTGGGCGATCCCTTCCGGCTTTTTTTGCTCCGCATAAGAGATCCTGATACCCAGGTCTTTCCCGCTTCCCAGCAGGTCCTTGAACCTGGGGAGCTCTTTGGAGGAAGAGATAAGCAGGATATCCTTTATCCCGGCGAGCATCAACACCGACAAAGGATAATATATCATCGGCTTGTCGTAAACAGGAAGCATCTGCTTACAGACACTCTTGGTGATCGGATATAATCTTGTAGCCCTTCCCCCCGCTAAAATTATCCCCTTCATCACCTGCTCCGCAGCTCCGTAGACAGTTTATGTAATTCGTTGATTTATATAAAGTTGTAAAAGAAATACTCCGGCTATGAAGAAACTTTTATCCTTTTATATTTAAAGTATAGGAAAATGAGCACCGTAAGGCTGGCGAAGGTAATCAGGTTAGCCCCGATTATTATAGGGTCCTTGCGCGCAAAGCCATACACCATCCAGAGAAATACTCCCGTAGAAAGCTGGAACAAGGTAACCGGGCTCACATCTTTAACAGACCTTGTCCGCAGGGATTTGGCTATTTGGGGAATAAATGAAAACATGGTTAAGGTAGCGGCGAGCGCCCCGATAAAAGTCCAGAACATGTTTTGATTATATATCCAAACGGAGGGGAAATAAAGATAAATTAACTCTCTCCAGAAAGCCTTCTTCTTCCGTTCCTTCTCGGAAAATAATGCCCGTTCATTTTTACCAGTTTCCCGATAAAAACCTTATCTCCGCAAATAATACCCGCACCGGAAAAACGATCTTCATCCCCCCGGTCAAGGACGCTTAAAAACTCTTTATAGGCCACCTGCCTGGCTCTGATATTATTTCCGAATTCATCGAAATAAGGGCTCATTTTTGTTATCCCGTCCTCTTCTCCCAAACAATAGAATCGCGCGCTGCCATAGTTATATTCACAGGCCTCTTTAACGAACCCGGAACGCACCGGATTCCTTTCCACATACCTGCCGCAATTCTTCAAATACGCCTCTTTCTGCACCGGCTGTAATTTAAATCTCCCCTGCCACAAGAATCCCACCGTATCATATCTCCTGCAGTAATAATGACTATACGCCCGGTGCAACCCTGCCATAAAACCGGAGATCGATTCAGGAACATCAAGCTCAAGAACAAGGTGGTAATGATTCGGCATGATCACCCAATGATACACGCTGATCCCGAATTTATCTGTATAATCCTTGATTAATTTCTTGAAGTATGCGAAGTCCCGGGGGTTATGAAAAATCTCCCTGCGCCCGCTGCTTCGGCTGAATGCATGGTATACCAACGATTGCTGCAACTGGTGCCTGCGCGCATGTGACGGCATAGTCATCCTCCTTTTACCGCAATTGACGAAAAAAGAAGATGAGTCTAACGGAATTATTTTTAAGTATGGGAATATTTCTTTTGGATCTAAGTGAAGGATATGGAGTTACGTAAACTGTCTACAGGATTTTGAGGAAGCGGCGGGAACCGGCCTTGAGGATACCCGGCTCGCCGGGGATAAAGTCATCTTTGTCTATTTTTACGTTGTTGAAGCTTACCGCGCCCTGCTTGATCAGGCGGCGCGCCTCGTTGCCGCTGGCGACAAGCTTGCTCTCCAGGAGGATAGCCAATACGCTCTTTTTGCCGCTGGCCTTAAAAACCGGCATATCCTGCGGCACTTCCTTTTGGGAGAATACGCGAGTAAACTCCGCCGCCTCTTTTTCTGCCGCCTGCGCCGAATGGTACTGCGTAATGATAATCTTGGCCAGTTTTACCTTGGCCTCCCTGGGATGCATCTTCTTTACCGCATCCATGTCCTCGTCGGTAAGCAGCTCGTAGTACTTGAGCATCAGCTCATCGGAGACCGACATCACCTTGCCGAACATTTCTTTTGCGGTCTCGTTTATGCCGATATAGTTCCCGTACGACTTGCTCATCTTCTGCACGCCGTCGGTGCCTTCCAGGAGGGGCATGGTCAGGACCACCTGCTGGTGCTGGTTAAAATCCTTTTGCAGGTCGCGCCCTACCAGAAGGTTGAATATCTGGTCCGTCCCGCCGAGCTCGATATCCGCCTTGAGCATAACCGAATCATAGCCTTGCATAAGAGGATAAATGAACTCGAGGATGGAGATATTCTCGCCCTGGGAATAACGCTTTTTGAAATCCTCCCGGGCAAGCATCTGGGAAACCGAGGCAAGCGTAGTAAGTTTGAGCATATCGGCTACCTGCATGCGCTCAAACCACCTGCTGTTAAAGACTATCTTCAGCTTCTTTACGTCCAGGATCTTGGAAACCTGTTTCTTATAAGTCCTGGCATTCTTGGCTACCTCCTGCCTGGTAAGCTGTTTCCTGATCTCCGAACGCCCTGTGGGATCCCCTATACGGCCGGTAAAATCGCCGATCAGGAAATATACCTCATGCCCCAGATCCTGAAACTGGCGCAGCTTCCTCAGAAGCACGGTATGCCCCAGGTGCAGGTCGGGAGCGGTAGGGTCGAATCCCGCTTTTACCTTCAACGGGCGCCCGGACTTAACGCTCCACTCAAGCTTCTTGCGCAATTCATCCCCGGAGATTACCTCTACTACCCCGCGCCTGATAAGCTTAAGCTGTTCTTCGACGTTTTTCATCTTTTATAAACTGCCGCCGGAACCGGGACATTCCCGGCCCGCGGCAGCAGTCATTCTAACTTTAAAGGCGCGCAGTCAGGCCGATTTTTGCCTGCTCCACGTCGACCTTGATTATCTTGACGTTTACCTTATCACCCGGTTTCAGGTTGGCAACCGCTTCTTTATCTATCTCGCTAGAATAAATCAACCCTTCCAGCTCGCTGTCGATATTCGCGAATACCCCGAACTCCGTAATGCTGGATACCTCAGCTTCCAACACCGTATCCAGAGGATACTTCTCGGCGATCTTCGGCCAGGGATTCTCCTGCAGCTGTTTTAACCCCAGGGCGATCCTGCGGCTTGAGGCATCGACCGAAAGTACATAAACGTCCACCTTCTGGCCTTTTTTCAATACATCCTGCGGATGCCCGATCCTTTTGGTCCAGGAAAGGTCGGAAACATGGATCATCCCTTCCAGGTTGGAATCCAGCTCCACGAATGCGCCGTAATCCGTAAAACCGCGCACTTTGCCCGATACAGTGGAACCCACCGGGTACTTGGCTTCCGCCTCGGTCCACGGATTCTGCTCGAGCTGTTTAAGGCTCAAGGATATCCTGCGCGAATCCTTCTCCACGCTGAGTATCTGGGTCTCCAGTATATCGCCTACGGCGAACATCTCTCCGGGATTGTTCACGCGCTTGGTCCAGGAGATCTCCGAGACATGCACCAATCCCTCGATTCCCTTCTCCAGCTCCACGAAGATACCGTAAGGAAGGATATTGACCACCTTGCCCTTAACCTTGGCGCCGACGCTGAACTTGTTCTCGATATCCTGCCAGGGATCCGCCTGCCTCTGCTTGAGGCCTAAGGATACCTTGCCCGAGGCCTGGTCCATATTCAGGACCATGATCTCGATCTTGTCCCCGATAGCCACGATCTCGCTCGGATGGCTGATCTTGGACCAGGACATATCGGTGATATGCAAAAGCCCGTCCACCCCGCCCAGGTCGATGAAGGCTCCGAAATCGGTAATCGCCTTGACCGTGCCGGGATAAATGTTGCCGATCTTAAGCTCGCTCCAGATCTTGCTCTTGGCCAAGTCCCTGTCCGCCTGTACCGCTTCACGGCGGCTGACGATGATGCTGCGGCGCAGGTTGTTTACCTTGACGATCTTGAACTTGAATACCTTATACAGGATATCCTTATCGGGTATATTGCGGAAAGCGGACAAGGAACTGGGCAGGAAGCCTTCGATACCCATGATATCCACGAGAAAACCGCCCTTTACCTTCTTGACCGGTTTGCCTTCCACCAGGGAACCTTCGTTGGAGATCTTTACGATCTTGTCCCAGCCCTGCATACGCATCGCCTTCTCGCGGGAAAGGGTCATTACCCCGGCGTCATTCTCCATATTCTCCAGGAGGAACTCCATCTCCCTGCCCATCTCAAGGTCAGCGGTATTGAACTCCGTGATCGGGACTATCCCTTCGGATTTAAAACCAACATCCACCAGGACCTCTTTATTCTTGATGCCCACGATCTTACCCGTGACCACCTGGCCCTCTTTCATTTCTTTGATGCTCTGGTTATACAACTGCTCCAATTCTTCTCTCGTAGTACTTGACATTTTCAGATACTTCCTTTCTTTTTATTTTTATTTTTTATTCTATGCGTTTTTCGTATCAGTTATTCGATAATTCTTTTATCTTAGCCATTATCAAGTCGGAGATTTCCTGATAAGGCTTCCCCCTTTCTATAAGAATTTCTTTTCCCAGGCGCACGTGTATCTTGGTCAAACGCAGCGAATGCGCATGGCGCGGCAAAGCTTCATCCGTTCCGGAGACAAATGCCGGGATTACCGGCACGCCTCCCTTTGCCGCCAAAAAACCAGCTCCCGGCTCGGGATTCAAGTATCTATCCTCTTTACTCCTGCGTGTACCCTCAGGAAACAATGCAAGCCCCTCGCCGTTACGCAAAACCTTCAATCCTTTCTTTATCGCGGACGTATCCGCGGAATCCCTTTTAAGCGGGATTACCCCCACCGCCTTAAGCCAGAATTTCAACAACGGGATATCGAACAGGTTATCCCTGGCTATAAAATGCACCGGCCGCCGGCAGGCCGAACCTACGGCGGGCGGATCAAGATAGCTTATATGATTGGAGACAAGAATAAAACCTCCTCTTTCGGGGATGTTCTCCCTGCCTTCCACTTTGAACCTGAAAAAAATCTTCAGTATTACCAGAATTATAAATCTGCTAAATCTGTACATCCTTAAGGATTATTTCTTTACCCACGGCGAGCAGTTTCCTGGCCCGGGCCAGGCTTTTTGCCTCCGCGTAGGTACGCATAATCGGCTCGGTGCCGGAACCGCGGAACATCAGCCAGCTTTCATCCTCGCAGATCAGCTTCACGCCGTCGTAATCTTTGACGTCGACAACCTTCTTGCCCAAGAGCTCGGAGGGAAGATTCTCTTTCTTCGGCTCCACTCTTTTTGCCAGATGGAAATCCTGGCGCACATAATAATATTTGCCGAATTTCTCCTCGGTCTCATTCAGGATCTTGAGTATATTCTTGTTGCGGTAAACCATCATCTCGATAAGCAGAAGCCCGGCCATAGTCCCGTCACGCTCGGGTATATAGCCTTTTACGCCCATGCCGCCCGCCTCTTCGCCTCCGGCGACGATATCCTCGGTCTCCATAAGGTTGGATATGTATTTAAACCCTACCGGGGTCTCGTAAAGTTTGATCCCCAGGAATTTGGCGATATTGTCCATCATCGTCGTACCGCAGATGGTCTTGACCAGCCCGCCGCTCCAGTGACGGTCCTGGTTCAAGTGCAGGGCAAGCAAGCCCAGTATTTTCTGCGGATGGATAAACACGCCTCCGGGGGCTACCGCGGCAATCCTGTCCGCATCCCCGTCAAGGGCGATACCCAGGTCAAATTTCTCCTTCTTTACGCGCTCCTTAAGCTCTTTCAAGTTCTCCTCTATCGGCTCCGGCCTGCCCCCGCCAAAGGAAGGATTGATAGTATTGCGCATAAACTCCAGCTTAATGCTCGTGCCTTTGAGCACCTGGGCGATAAAGCTGTCGCCCGATCCGTACATGGAATCGACCAGCACTTTAAATTTCTTATTCTTGATTTTTTTAAGGTCAACATAACCGCGGATGAATTTTATGTAATCCTTGGTAATATCCGTCGTAACAAGAGGCTCGGCAAGAGCGGCATCCTTAACCGGATTCTTGCATAATAAAGCCTCGACCTGCCTGGTCAGCTCCTGGCTCGCCCCGCCTCCTGCGGCATTCTTGATCTTGAAACCGTTATATTCGGCCGGGTTATGCGAAGCGGTAATCATAATCCCCAGGTCAAGCTTGCGGGATTTGACGATAAAGCTCAATGCCGGCGTAGGGGTCGGCCTGTCGGAAAGAACCACCTCCATGCCGTTATTCTTCAACACTGCCCCGGCGGCCTCGGCGAATTTGGCGGACATAAAACGCGTATCATAACCCACTGCCACTTTTTTACCGCTGCCCAGGTAATCCGCCACCGCCTGGCTCAATATCTTCACGTTCTCCAGGGTATAGGTATCGGCGATGATCGCCCTCCATCCATCGGTCCCGAATTTGATTTGCGCAGTTGCATTGCTCATCGAAGCTCTCCTTCTCTTAAACTGTTGATTGCTTTTTTAGTATCTGTGGCACCGAAAATATAAGAACCGGCGGCCAGGACATTCGCCCCCGCCTCCCTGACCAGCTTGCCGGTGATGCTGTTTATCCCGCCGTCCACGGCGATATCCTTCTTAAAGATATCGCGCAGCTGCCTTATCTTATCCAAAGCAGACGGGATAAACGCCTGCCCGCCGAAACCCGGATTCACCGACATTACCAGGACAAAATCCACATAAGGCAGGGCCTTTTTAATTTTGCTGAACGGCGTCGGAGGATTCAAAGAGATGCCAAGTTTAACCTTTTTCTTCTTCAAGCCATCCGCTATCGCTTTAAGCGTGCGAAGCGTAAGCGTCTCTATATGCACGGTGATCATGTCCGCTCCGGCAGAAACAAAAGCGTCTATATATTTTGCCGGGTTCTCGATCATCAAGTGGACATCCAGCGGAAGGCTTGTCGCCTTGCGGATATATTTTACCACCACCGGGCCTATGGTTATATTCGGCACGAAGTGGCCGTCCATGATATCCACATGCACTAGATCCGCCCCCGCCTTCTCGATCTTCTTAAGCTCCGCGGCAAGATTGGCAAAATCAGCTGACAGTATTGACGGCGCTACTTTTATCTTCATCCTATTATTGTAGACAGTTTATATAACATTATGTAAATACAATAGTTACAAAAGAAATACACCCCTTATAGATTCCGGGAATATTTGTTTTGTAACAACATTATTATCAAAGAGTTACGTAAACTGTCTACTATACAGTTTGTTTTTGGTTATGTAGTTAAAAACTGCTTCGGGTACCAGGTAACGGAACGACCTGCCCTTAAGCACACACTCTCTTACCTCAAAACCCGAAATATCCACCGCTCGGATAGGTATAGTATCTATGCAATCCGGTATCTGCTCAAGAGGGTACCCCGGGCGCGTCGCAGCGACGAACTTGACCATCTCAAGTATCTGCCCCAGGTCTTTCCACTCATTCAGGTACTTTAACAGATCCGACCCGATAATAAAATATATCTCATCGCGGGCAAACCTGCGTTTCAATTCTCTCAGCGTGTCGATTGTATAAGAGCGGCCCCGGCGCCTGATCTCCATATCCGAAACGGAGAAGAATTTATTCCCCTTTACGGACAGCTTAAGCATTTTAAGCCGGTCTTCCGCGGGAGCGATCCCGGAGGCATCTTTATGCGGAGGCATAGCCGTGGGGATAAGGATCACCTTATCCAGCCCCAGTTTTTCCCTCGCCTCTTCCGCAAGTATCAGATGGCCTATATGTACGGGGTTAAACGTCCCGCCGATAACGCCTATTTTCATCTTTGTCAATTACGCACCTGGCCGCTGCCGAACACCACGTATTTATACGTAGTCAGCTCCTCAAGGGCCATCGGGCCGCGGGCGTGCAATTTATCCGTGGAGATACCGATCTCCGCGCCCATCCCGAACTGGTTGCCGTCGGTAAAACGGGTCGAAGCGTTATGGTAAACGCAGGCCGAATCTACCCTTCTCAGGAACTTCTCGGCCTCCTCCGGCTCATCAGTAATTATGCTGTCCGAATGGTGCGAACCGTAATTATTGATATGCGCAACCGCCTCGTCTATATCCCCCACCACCTTGACCGAAAGAATCAGGTCCAGGTATTCGCTGCGGAAATCCTTCTCGCTGGCACGCTTTGCCCAACCGGCTATTTTCCTTGTGAAATCACAGCCGCGGATCTCAACTCCCGCCTCGCGGAATTTCTTAAGCATTCCGGGAAGGAATCTTGCCGCAACATCGCGGTGCACCAGCATGCATTCCATCGCATTGCATACCCCCGGCCTCTGCACTTTGGCGTTAAAACACACCTTCTCGGCCATATTCAAATCCGCCCAGGCATCCACATAAACATGGCAGATGCCTTTATAGTGTTTGATTACCGGAATACGGGAAGAGGAAACCACCTTCCTGATTAAACTTTCCCCTCCGCGCGGTATGACTACATCGATATATTTATCCAGCTTGAGCAGCGCATCCACCGCCTTATGGTCGCGCGTCTGAACCAAGCTGATGCAGGCGCAAGGCAGGGAATGCTTTTTCAACACCGAGACCAAAACCTTGTATATGGCGATATTGGAATTCAACGACTCGCTGCCCCCGCGTAAAATCACGCTGTTGCCGGACTTAAGGCACAGGCCGGCGCAATCCGCGGTAACGTTCGGACGCGACTCATAAATTATGGCAATAACCCCGATCGGCGTACGCACCTTGTTTATGCGCAGTCCTCCGGCAGTCTCCCAATTGCGCATAACCTCTCCCACCGGGTCGTCTAACTTCGCAACATCGAGCAGTCCGCCGGCCATCTGCTTTATCCTGTCCGCGTTAAGAGTCAACCTGTCGGTAAAAGCCTTGCCTTTGGCGGAACAGCCGGCAAGATCCTTCCTGTTTGCCTTCAAGATAGATGGCTTATCCGCAAGGAGAGCGCGCGCCATATCTTTGAGCGCCGCGTTTTTCCGCCCGGAGGATACTCCCGCCAGCACCCTGGACGCCTCTAAAGCGCCCCTGGCTATATCCTGCATCTCTTGTTTTATGCCGTTCTTCATCGCAGCCACCTTACAAAATCACCAGATTATCGCAATGAACGACTTCCCTGGAAAAACGCTCGCCTTTTATTTTATCGAGCTCCCTGGAAGC
>Ga0265297_10008199_pt1 | contig 14054 bp, 9 predicted proteins | sample Munlanlwell13791_FD_192502 | JGI IMG/M metagenome (GOLD analysis project Ga0265297, IMG submission 192502) | Leachate microbial communities from a municipal landfill in Southern Ontario, Canada - Leachate well 137-91 | ecosystem: Engineered > Solid waste > Landfill > Unclassified | place... | reverse complement strand
TCGGCTAAAAAGTCGAAAACCGTATCTTTAGACCTCACCGGGCAGGATGCCAAAACCGACATGATAGGCAGCAGCAAAGCCGAAGTGCTGCTGGAATACTTTGCGCCCACCACAGACAACAAGAAATATGCCGCCAACTGGCTTAAGGTGATGCGGCAGGACAAGGACTTTTACCTTTTCACCCACATTAAAGGCGAAGGAGAAAATATTGATGTTTTAGGACACACTATTTTGAACCTAGATGGAACAATCGTTTCTACCAGTTCTTTGAAAGAAGAAGATATTCAGACTGTAAGCTCGGAACTGCACAACATATCCACTACAGCGGTAATACCTTTCAACGATACCCACGTTATCATTGACCGCGTACGGCGACTGAAGATGCTTTACTGCTTCGGGGCGGGGCATGTGGCGGAACCTACAGCGCATTTGGCGGCGCTGGTTGGCTTCCGGGTAGTGGTTATAGATGACCGTGCAGAATATGCCAACGCCGAGCGCTTCCCGGAGGCTGACGAGGTGCGCGTTATCACCGATTTCGATAAAGCCTTCGAGGGGCTGGAGATTGATAAAGATTCCTATATCGTAATTATTACCTGGGGACACCAACATGATAAAGAAGTGCTGGCGCAGGCGGTGAAAACCGACGCCGGCTACATAGGGATGATTAGCAGCCGGAAAAAGCGCGACACGATTTTTGGGGAATTGATGACGGTGGGCATTAGTAAAGAACAATTAGACCGGGTCCATGCGCCCATCGGCCTTGATATCGGCGCGGAAACACCGGAGGAAATCGCCGTCAGCATCGTAGCGGAACTGGTCAAGATACGGAGCGGGCAAACGGCATGAAAGCTCCGCGCTTTGCCGCCGTCGCCCTCGCTGGGGGACTCTCCACCCGCATGAAGGAGTTTATACCCCTCCTGCCGCTCGGCAAAGCCGCTATCACCGACCACGCTATTTCTCTTTTTTAAAACATAAACATTAACTTTTTTTAGTCGTCAGCAACCGCAACGACGATATTATATATGGATGTCACCTTAATTTTAAAAGATATAGACACCCCGGAGAATTATCAAAGACTGCTCAAGCTCTATAGTGAAGATTAAGTAGGAGAATTATGGAATTTAAAGACAAAAACGCATTAATCACCGGTTCTTCCAGCGGCATCGGCAAGGCGGCGGCTATCGCTTTGGCTAAAGAAGGAGCGAATATTATCCTGGCGTCGCGCAACGTTGCCAATCTGGAAACAGTGAAAAAAGAAATCGAAGCGCTAGGCCGCAAAGCGGTAGCTATCGAGTGCGATGTCTCTAAAGATGAAAGCGTCACCGCCATGCGCGATAAAGCCCTTAAGGCTTTCAATAATATAGACATATTGATAAACAATGCGGGCGTGGGCATGCGCGGCCTGCTGGAAGACGTCAGCCTGGACGACTGGCGCTACATCATCAACACCAATTTGATGGGGTACATCCGTGTTATTCAAGCCTTCCTTCCCCACTTCTTAAAGCGCGGCAGCGGCTACATCGTTACCGTTTCTTCTATACAGGCGATGATGTTCGGGGCGGAAATGCTCAACACTCCTTACATTACCACTAAAGCCGGTATCATCGGATTGACTGACTGCCTAGCACAGACACTGCGCCCTAAAGGCATTAAAGTTTCCTGCCTGATTCCCGGCGGCGTCATTACCGAGATTGCCGCAAATTCGCGCTTCGTCGGCTCGCCGGAGCGGGTAAAAGAACTGCGCGCTACGGACGTGCATATGACGCGGGGCCCGCAGTTCCTCACCGCCGAGCAGTGCGCCGGGGGGCTTTTGGAGGGGATGAAAAGAGAGGAATACTTAATCCTGACCCCACCCGGCATGGCGGAGCGGCTTAAAGCGCAGGGGCGGGATGTTGCCATGTTTAACGCCTTTGTGGCAAATCCGCCGCCGCCTATTATGCCTCCGCCGAAAAAGTAGTTTTACATCGAATAGCGAATTATCGGATAATATTACCGCCAATCAATAAAAAGCAAAACTAGAAGGGAGTCTTATGGATAAAGTAACCGAGAATGTTTATACCGGCTTTAACTTCCGGGGCTGCAACTGCAGCTTCGTGGTGACCAGCGACGGCGTCGTGCTGATTGATACGCCGATGGTGCCGTCGGAGGCCAAGAACTGGCGTGAGGAAGCCAGCAAGCACGGCGAAATACGCTATGTGATTAATAACGAGCCGCATAACGACCACGTTGCCGGCAACTGCTGGATGGGCAGTACGCTGGTGGCGCACGAGGGCACGCGCGAAGCGATTAAGCACAACGACCAGCAAGCGCTGGAGGGGCAAATGAAGTGGATGGCGCCGGACGCCCTGCCGCTGGGCAAAGACTTCCACTACCGCCTGCCGGATATCACCTTCGGCGACGAGCTGACGCTTTACCTGGGCAAGCATACCTTCCACCTCATCAGCGTGCCGGGTCATACGCCCTCGGAGACCGCCGTTTACGTCCCTGAAGAGCGAGTCGTCTTTGTATCGGACAACGTTATCATGGGCATGCCGATTATGATTGACGCCGTACCGGATGAATGGCTGGTATCGCTGAAAAAACTAATGGAGCTGGACGTTGATAAAGTCGTCCCCGGGCATGGCCCACTGTGCGAGAAAAAACAATTACAGGTAATGTACGACAACGTCAAATACGTCGCCGATGCGGTGAGAGACGCCATCGCTAAAGGGTGGAGCTTGAAGGAAATCCAGGAAAAACTAACACTTGAGGAACGCTTCCCGCCAATGGGACCTCCCGGAGCACCCAACCCGATGGCAACCATCAGGACAGAGAGCTACGTACACCTTTACGAAGTGCTGAAGAAATAAAAGCTTAGCCAGGCGTGCTGGAAGACATCCAGTCAAAGATGGTCTGTTTAGGTTATGCACCAAAAAGGAAGAGTTCCTTATCTTCATCCCGTCTACTATGGCCCGGATGTTAAAACGCAAGGTCTGGACATGGAAGTATATAACAATTACGTGGCAAATCCTCCACCTATGAGGATGGGCCCTCCTCCAAAGAAGGGATAATACATTTCCCGGGATAAAATAAACGTTAGCTTGTTGTTATCTCTCACTATCTTAATTGGGAAACCTCCTATTTTCCGTTTATGGTATTATGTCAATTAGTTACAGCGGGAAATTCACTCTCACTCGCCGCTTTACTGGACATCATAAAAACGAACGTCATATAATAACCTCAACGTCAAAAGGAGTATGTGTTCATGAAAAAGGCTTCTAATAAAACTAAAGCTAAAGTCAAAGCCCTACTGGCTAAAATGACCATTGAGGAAAAGATAGCTCAACTGGGCAGCACCTTTGCCGGGCCGCTGATGTATGAAGGCAAGTTCGCCCCGGTTAAAGCCAAGGTGGTGCTTAAGAACGGCATGGGGCATATCAGCGCCCCGGCTCTAGTTGACAAGCTGCAGCCCCGCGAGGTTGCCGTACTCGTAAACGATATTCAAAAGTACCTGGTGGAAAAAACAAGGCTCGGCATACCCGCAATCATCCACGAAGAATGCCTTAACGGCTTCCGCGCCCGGGGTTCGACAATCTTCCCGCAGAACATCGGTTTAGCCAGCACCTGGGAACCGAACTTAATTAACAGCATCACTAAAGTCATCCGCCGGCAGATGCGCGCCACCGGCATACAGCAAGGCCTGGCGCCGGTGCTCGATATTACCCGCGACCCGCGCTGGGGGCGCTGCGAAGAAACCTTTGGCGAAGACCCCCACCTGGCGGCGCGGATGGCGGTAGCCTACGTCCGAGGCTTGCAGGGCAACAATATTAAAAACGGCGTCGTGGCAACGACCAAGCACTTTGCCGGTCACGGCCTGCCGGAGGGCGGACTCAACTGCGCGCCGTCGCACATACCGCCGCGCCTCTTTAGAGAGGTTTACCTCTACCCCTTCGAAAAAGCCGTCAAGGAAGCCGGCGTACTCTCGGTGATGAATGCGTATCACGAGATTGACGGCATCCCTTGCGGCGCGTCCAAAGAACTGCTGACCGGTATTTTACGCGACGAGTGGGGGTTCGACAGCGTGGTGGTTTCCGATTATTTTTCCATCGCCCAGCTGATGACCACCCACCACATCACCGATAACTTGAGCGAAGCCGCGGCGCTGGCTTTAGAGGCCGGGCTGGACGTAGAACTGCCGTTCACTAACGCCTACGGCAAACCACTTTTGGAGGCGGTGAAAAAGGGGCGGGTAAAGATGGCTACCCTCGACTTCTCGGTGTCGCGGGTACTGACGATGAAATTCAACCTGGGGCTTTTCGATAATCCCTATGTCAACCCGGAAGCCGTTGAAAAAGTCATTGATACCGCTTCCGACCGCGAACTCGCTTTAGAAGCGGCACGAAAATCCATCATTTTACTAAAGAACGAAAAAAACCTCCTGCCGCTAAATAAAAACATAAAAACTATTGCGGTCATCGGTCCCAACGCGGACAGCCAGCGTAATCTTTTGGGAGATTATACTTACGCATCACACTCCGCCTTTGATTTGAAAGTTGATGAAAAAACCGGCGAGACGCATCTCGTTAAGAAAGACATCAACGTGGATAAGGTGACCTCGCCAAAGATAATAAGCATCCTGCAAGGCATCAAGGCGGCGGTCGGTAAGAATTCCAAAGTCGTTTACGCTAAGGGCTGCGAGGTCAACAGCCCTTCCAAAGCCGGGTTTGCCAGCGCCGTTAAAGCGGCCAAAGCGGCGGATGTCGCTGTAGTAGTGGTGGGCGATAAATCCGGACTGCTGCCCGATAACACCTCCGGCGAGATGCGCGACCGCGATACGTTAAGCCTGCCCGGCGTTCAGGAAGAACTGGTGAGAGCTGTCTATGAAACGGGCAAACCCGTCGTACTGGTATTGGCAAACGGACGCGCCTACACGCTCAAGTGGTTGGCAGAAAAAATCCCCGCCATCGTTAACGCCTGGGAGCCGGGGGAAGAAGGCGGACGGGCCGTAGCCGACGTGCTTTTCGGTAACTATAATCCCGGCGGGAAATTGCCTAATTCCTTCCCGCTCAACGAAGGGCAAATCCCCACCTATCACGCCCATAAGCCCTCGGGTAGGAAGGGTTCTCCCTGGACGGACTACGTGGACGGCAGCGCCAAAGCGCTTTATCCATTCGGCTACGGCTTAAGCTACACGACCTTTGAGTTCAGCAATTTGAAAATTGAAAAGATAAAAATCCCACGCAACGGAACGCTTAAGGTAACCGTTGACGTTAAAAACACGGGGAAAAGGGAGGGCGACGAGGTCGTCCAGCTTTATATCAATGACATCCTTGCCACCGTAACACGCCCGGTTAAAGAGCTTAAAGCCTTCGAGCGCGTTCACCTGAAACCCAGCGAGCAGAAGACCGTCGTTCTAGAAGCCAAAGCCGCCGAGCTGGCTTTTTATAACCTGAAAATGCAGCGCAAGGTAGAGCCGGGCGACTTTAAAGTCATGGTGGGGCGCTCCTCGGAAGACATCTTGCTGGAAGGCAAGTTTACCGTAGTTTAGTAAGCTTTAACGATGAAGGAAAAAAGACTTTCATTGGGGCTGGACATCAGCACCCAGGGCATCTCTGCCGTGGTGGTGGATATCGACCGGCGGGAAAAAATCCACGAGCACTCGCTGGATTACTGCCGGGACTCGCGGCTTAACACCTTCGGCATCCGTCAAGAGGACTACATCCTGCCGCCGGAGTCCGAGGGCGAAGCCAGCCAGCCGCCGGTATTATTCTTCGCCGCTTTAGACGCTGTTTTCTCTGATCTTAAAGATGCCATTGACTTAAGCTCTGTCGTCGTCATTAACAATTCCAGCCAGCAGCACGGCCACGTTTACCTTAATCAAAAGGCGTCTTCTATTTTTAGTCATTTACTTAAAGAAAATTCGGCAGCGTCTAACCTCGAAACAATATTGAAAGACGCTTTTACCTATCAACGCGCGCCGATATGGATGACCTCCAACACCACCGAACAGGCGGAGCACATTCGCCATCATGTAGGCGGCAAAGAGGCGGTTATTAAACTTTCCGGTTCGGACGTGCCTTTAAGATTTACCGGCGCGGTTATCCGGCGCATTGCCCAGCAACACCCTGATGTTTACAGTCAAACGAAAACTATCCAGCTAATCAGCAGTCTGGTTACCGCCGTCCTGACCGGCAACGCGGGAACAGCTATCGACTTTGCTAATGCGTGCGGCATGGCGCTGATGGACTACCGGCAAAAAGGCTGGTCGGACGCTTTAATAAACGCCGCCACGGACGGCCTCCCTGGGGGTGGGGACGCTTTAAAGAGAAAACTCCCCCCTATCACCGCCCCGGACGCCATAGCGGGCAATATCGCTTCATACTTCATTAAGAAATATGGTTTTTCCCCAACGTGCCGGGTCGTAGCGGGATCGGGGGATAATCCGCAGTCTAAAGTGCTGGTGGACGGTGACCTGTTGAGCCTTGGTTCCAGCTTGGTCAACATGGTCTCGACGGACGGCAATACCTTCGACCTGAACGGCTACGCCAACGCTATGTATGACGGATTGGGCAGGCCTTTTATCTTCGGGTGCCGCACCAACGGTACGATGGTTTGGGATAGAGTCAGGACGCTTTACGGGTTGACTAAAGATGAATACGTCCCCGCCGAGCGGGCTTTACGGGATACCCCTATTGGTAAACATCTGGTTTTCTGGCAGCCCAGAGATGAGTCCTTCCCACCTTCCGGTAAATTTGAGATTACCAGAATCGGGGATGAAACGCCGGGGCTGGGTATTGATTACGCCGGACTTATCGAGTCCACATTGGCGTCGGTTTATTACCACTCCAAAGGCTTTACGCGGGACACCAAAGAACCGCTTTACGTTACCGGCGGCGCCGGTAACAGCCCGGAGATAATCCGGCGGGTTGCCGCCATCTGGAACCGCCCGGTGATAACTTTAGACGAGGGCGGGGCGGCTTTAGGCGCTGCCGCGGCCGGTGCCTGTGCGTATCTACAAACTCAACAACCCCTAGAGCTACTAAAGACAACCCAACCCATCCAACCAAAGCTTAATGATGTTCAAGCTTTTCACAATCCGGGCGGCTATCTGGATGCCTTCGCTAAAGAAGAAGCAAAGCTGCTTGAACAATCGCCGCTAAAATGAGAATATAAAGAGAACTTTTTAATCAGGAGTGAATAATGAAACGTGACCTTGCCGAACAATTAGACCCCGAACTAAAGGGACCCGTCAAGACAATGTTGAGCCAGATGCCGCCCAACGATTTTAACAATCTACCCGCCGCCCGCGCAGCCTCCAAACAAATGATGGCGATGATGAAAAGCCAGATACCGGACATCCCCGGTGTGGCTACGGAAGATAAAAAGATTCCGGGGCCTACCGGAGCGCCCGATGTGGCCGTGAGGATTTACCGGCCGGAAAACCAGTCGGTTCTACTCCCAGCGCTGTTGTGGATTCACGGCGGCGGCTATATGCTCGGTGAATTAGACAATGAAGATTTCACGGCGAAAAATTACGTTCTGGCTGGAAACTGCGTCGTCGTTTCAGTGGATTACCGGCTGGCTCCGGAAAATCCTTTTCCTGCTCCACTGGAAGACTGTTATGCCGCTTTGAAGTGGCTGGCAACTAACGCCGATGAATTGAGAGTCGATAAATCCCGCATCGCCATTGGCGGCGCCAGCGCCGGCGGAGGTTTGGCGTCCGGGCTGGCTTTATTAGCCCGCGATAGACAAGAAGTAAAGGTATTTTTTCAGCTTTTAGTATATCCCATGCTAAACGATTGTAATATAGAACCCGCCAGCGATACCCTGCCCGACGCGCTTTTCTGGACACGCGAGAGTAACCTGATGGGCTGGCGTTGTTACCTTGGGTGCGAACCGGGCGGTAAAAATATTCCGTACCACGCCGCCGCTTATCGGGCGGATAATCTGGAGGGGCTGCCTCCTGCCTATATCACCGTTGGTGATATTGACCTATTTGCCCAGGAAGACATCGAATACGCGGGCCGGCTAGTCGAGGCAGGCGTCCCAACCGAACTACACGTTTACCCCGGCGGCCCTCACGCATTCGATATGCTGGTGCCCGGCGCCGATATTTCTAAAAGGTTCGTTGCCGACATTCACCGAGTGTTAAAACGGGCGCTGCATCAATAAAGTATTCTAATTGAATTTATAAGTGAATAGTGTTAACATTTTTTGAATAATAATCTAGGAGGCTGAATATGAAAAAACATCGCGTCATCTTGAGCTTGCTCACATTTGTTCTGGTTGCCGCCCTTCTATTAACGTGCGGCGGCTGCGGTAGTGGAGATAATACCACCGCAACCACTACCTCTCAAACCACCTCTACTACTCAAACCAGCACTACCAGCACTACCAGCACTACAACGCAAACCAGCACCACACAAACCACAACCGAGCCTAGTTTTTCAATTACTGATTTACTGACTACAGCCATGAACATGCCATCGGTATATTTCGAAACTGTTACCGCTAATCCCACCGTTGGTGCAATAACAGCCAAATGGTGGGTGAAGGGAACCAAGGCTTATATTGAAGTACCGGCGACTATGATAAAAGTATACCTTTATGCTGAAACACAGGAAATGTATGTTTTTGTCGCCCTCACAAACACGATATACAAGATGGAGTACGATCCGGATAAGGCCCCGGTAACCCCCGCCCAGCTATTATCACAACCCATAACGGTTATCGGCGAAGAAGATGTTAACGGCCAAACCTGTGTTGTTGTTGAATATACCTATGAGGACACAGTTACCAAAGTCTGGATCAATAAAGCAACCGGATTTCCGGTAAAAATGGATAACAATGTTCAAGGTATGTCTGCCACGACTACCTGGCAAAACTTTAGCTTTGAAGAGATTGACGATTCAATGTTCGATCTGCCAACAGGTTACCCGATTATAACAGTAGACCCGAGTTCGTTGCCGATACAGCTTCCGTTCTAACGGGAAAAACGTTACCTAATACCTGGAAGCCCCGGTTTCTTCCATCTTGCCGGTGACGACGAAAACGACCGTTCGCAGATATTAGTGACTCTATCGGCGGCGCGTTCAAGGTTATGGGCTACCCAGACCAAACGCGCCGCCCTTGTTTTGGAAATAAAGCCCCCGGATTTTGTGCCGAGAACTTTGATTTTTGAATAATTGACCTATATGGTAAAAGGCGGTACTATATTGGCTAGGCGGTTTGGGCTTTATTGTTACATGGGTTGTTAAACTACCTGTTAAAATACGCGCCGCCACAAAAATAGAATACTCCCCTTCCCGTTCCGAGGCTATAAAAAAACCCGGTGATAGATTTGCCGTTGATATATAACCCGGTGTTGCACCGGGATTATATTTGAGTTTATGGAACAACTCGGGAAGGACATGTTTTTGCCGCCTATCAGTGTGCTCATCAAGCCAGCTTCTGGCAAATGCAACTTAAATTGCCAATACTGTTTTTACCATGACATAGCCAGCAACCGCGCTATAGCCGACTTCGGCTTTATGAGTCTTGAAACTATCGAGGAAATCATCAAGAAAACTCTTAAGTTCGCTTCGGGCTACGCCACTTTTTCCTTCCAGGGCGGCGAGCCGACGCTTTGCGGACTCGACTTTTTTAAGTCGGTGGTAGAGCTGCAAAACAAACACAATATCAACAGCGCAGCCATCAATAACTGCATCCAGACCAACGGCATGTTAATAGACGAAAAGTGGGCGGAATTCCTGCATGACAACCACTTTCTGGTTGGTCTTTCTTTAGATGGTTTTAATGACTTGCATAACGCCTACCGCGTGGATACCAAGGGGAATGGAACCTACGCTAAAGTGATGGAAGCCGCCGCCCTGTTCGATAAGCACAAGGTAGAGTACAACATCTTGTTTACAGTCACCGGCCTATCAACTCAAGCCCCGGAAAAGCTTTATGATTTCTTTAAGTCGAAGAGCTACAATTTCCTGCAATTCATGCCCTGCATTGACCCGGAAGACGATAAGCGCGGCGTCCATGATTATTCTCTGAAACCAGAACAATATACCGTTTTCTTAAAGCAGTTCTTCGATAAATGGTGCACGGACTTTATGGGCGGCAGGGAGGTCAGCGTCAGGTACTTTGATAATTTAGTCAGAATGGTGATGGGCATGCAGCCGGAGATGTGCAGTTTGACCGGCTCTTGCCAGTGCCAGTTTGTCTTTGAAGCCGACGGCTCCGTTTACCCCTGCGATTTTTACGTCACCGATGAGTGGAAGCTGGGCAACATCCACCGGCAGGAACTGATGGAGCTTTACGAGAGCGAGACCTGCCAGCGCTTTATCAATAGTTCCCTCGCTGCGGCGTCCTTGTGCCTCGACTGTGAAAGCAAATACTTATGCCGCGGCGGCTGCCGGCGCGATAGAGAAAATTTCTCTGCCAAACAGCTGGAACGCAATTATTTCTGCCAGTCATATAAAGACTTTTTAAAGTACGCTTATCCCCGGCTGGGCAAGGTTGCCGAATACGTTAAGGACTTCCACCAGAAGCAAAAAACCGCCGGAGAAAATACGGCCACAACGAAAGGATAAGGAATATGACCAAGAAAAAAGATGAATTTCAGGGCATTATTAAAACAACCTATGCAGAATCGACGCCATGGTGGAAAGAGGAAAGCAAACCACCCGCCGGCGCGCCGAATATCCTGTATATAGTTCTGGACGACACGGGCTATTCTCAACTGGGTTGTTACGGCTCGTTAATAGAAACCCCCAACATTGACTCCATCGCCGCCGACGGCTTGCGCTATACCGATTTCCATGTTAACGCTATGTGTTCTCCGACCCGCGCCAGCCTGCTGACCGGCTGCAACAACCATACCGTCGGTCTGGGCTACCTTTCCAATTTCGATTTGGGCTTCCCTCCCCTGTCCGGCAACATCGACCCGAAATACGGCTACATCAGCGAGACGCTTTTAGAACACGGTTACTCCACGTTCATGGTAGGCAAATGGCATCTGTGTAATGCCAAGCATATGAACGGCTCTGGGCCCTTTCACCAGTGGCCGTTAGGGCGCGGCTTTGAAAAATACTACGGCTTCTTAAACGCCGCCACCAGCCAGTTTTACCCCGACCTTGTCTGTGATAATCACCCCATCGACCCGCCCAAGACGCCGGAAGAAGGCTATCACTTAAGCGCCGACCTGGTGGACAAAGCTATTGAGTACATCGGCGACCAGAAATCGTGTTTCCCGGAAAAGCCGTTCTTCTGCGACCTGTCATTCGGCGCGATGCACGCCCCGCACCATGCCCCCAAGGAATACATCGCTAAATATAAAGGGAAGTTCGACGAGGGGTGGGACGTTTACCGCAAAAAGGTCTTTGAGAAACAGAAAAAACTCGGCATCATCCCAGAAAACACTGTTTTGACCGAGCACAACTACCTCGCCGACCCCTGGGACTCTTTGACCGAAAAACAGAAAAAGATTTTCCCCAGATTCATGGAGGTATTCGCCGGCTACCTGACCTATACCGACGCGCAGCTCGGGCGGCTGCTGGACTTTTTAAAGAAAATCGGGCAGTACGATAACACCTTAATCGTACTGATTTCCGATAACGGCGCCTCCGGCGAAGGCGGGCCGGAAGGCTGCTTTAGCGAGAATTATCACCTCATGTCCATGCGGTGGGCAGACATAGTCTCCGAGGAAGAATACAAGCTTTTAGGCTCCCCGGAAGCGCACAATCATTACCCGCGCGGCTGGGGATGGGCGGGCAATACCCCGCTTAAAATGTACAAGACCTGGGTACATGCGGGCGGCGTCAAAGTCCCCCTCATCATCAGCTACCCCAACAAGATTAAGGATAAAGGCAGTATCAGGACGCAGTATCACCACGCCGTCGACATCAACAAGACCGTCCTCGATATCTGCGGTATCAACCAGCCGGACACCATCAAGGGCGTCAAGCAAGCAGAAAAACCGAGCATCAGCATGACTTATACCTTTAACGACCCTAAAGCGCCGCGGCAAAGACACGTCCAGTATTACGAGATGCTGGGCAACCGTGGCATCTGGGCGGACGGATGGAAGGCTGTGGCCGACCACGTTATCTCCGACAGCTTCGAGGAGGATAAGTGGGAACTCTATCATACCGATGAAGACCACTCCGAAGCCCACGACCTCGCGGAAAAGCACCCGGAAAAGCTCCGTGAACTCATTGACCTGTGGTGGCACGAGGCGGGTAAATTCGGCGTGCTGCCGATGCTGGAAAGCTACTACAAGAAAAAGGGCGGGTTCGATTTTAACAAGCAAATGAGATTCGCCCCGTCGGAATACCACAGCCGGTACACGTTCTACCCGCAGATGACGCCCAATTCTATCGGCCCGCGCCTAGCGAACAAGTCTTTTGTGATAACGGTATACCTGAACCACAAGAAGGGTTACGACGGCACACTGCTTGCCGCCGGCGACAACACGGGCGGCTATACGCTTTATATCAAGAACAACAAACTGGTCTTCGACTTCAATTACCTGGCGGAAAAACACTACCGCGTGGAGTCCGAGGCAGCAGTACCGGAAGGAGATATCACGCTGGGTTTCGAGTTCGTCTTAACCCGCCCCAACGAGGGTGTGGGACGCGTGCTCATTAACGGCAAACCTTCGGGGGTGGTTACCATTAAAGAATACCCGCTGTTCTCCGGCGGCAAGTTTGCCATCGGCAGATACGGCCACTCTCCCATCGCTAAAGAAACCTACTCAAAAGACTACTACCGCTACAAGGGCGTGATTGACCGTGTGGAAATAGATATGGAAAGGCCGGTGAACGACATGGACCTCATGCTGGAGTTGGAAAAAGAGCACGATATCCAGTAAAGCAATATCTTAACCCATCGATACTGAAAGGAACTGATTACAATGGCTAAAGACAAGCAGGAATTCCAGGGTGTCATTAAAGCCAACTACAAGGAATCTACCCCATGGTGGCCCGAAAAACGTAAACGGAAAGACCTGCCGAATATCCTGTATATCGTACTTGACGACACGGGCTATTCGGACGTGGGGTGCTACGGTTCTTTAATCGAGACTCCGAACATTGACGCCCTGGCGGCGGAGGGTTTGCGCTATAGGGACTTCCACGTTAACGCCATGTGCTCCCCCACCCGCGCCAGCCTGCTTTCCGGCTGTAATCATCACACCACGGGCATGGGCTTCATCGCAGAAATCAATATGGGCTTCCCCGGCTATCAGGCCAGCGTCGGCCGTGAGTACGGCTTTATCAGCGAGACGCTGGTCCGGAACGGCTATGCCACTTATGCTGTGGGCAAGTGGCACCTTGTTGACCCGGATTCACGAACTTCAATCGGGCCCTTCGACCAGTGGCCGACGGGGCGGGGCTTTGAAAAATACTACGGCTTTTTGGGGGCGGCAACGGGGCAATTTTACCCAGACCTAGTCTGCGGCAACGAGTTTATTAGCCCCCCAAAAACCCCCGAACAAGGCTATCACATCAGCGAAGACCTTGCCGACCGGGCAATTTCTTACATCGGCGACCTCAAGTCCATCAACCCCGATAAACCCTTCTTCTGCTACCTGGCTTTCGGGGCGCATCACTCGCCGCACCAGGCGCCTAAAGCATACATTGACCGCTACCGGGGCAAGTTCGACGAGGGCTGGGACGTTTATCGCCATAAAGTTTTTGAAAAGCAGAAGAAACTCGGCATTGCCCCGGCTAACTGTCAACTGCCGGAAGACGATTATATAGCGCCCAGGTGGGATACGCTGACGGACAAAGAAAAGAAGATATTCCCGAGGTTCATGGAAGTTTACGCTGGCTTCGTCACCCACACCGATGCACAAATCGGGAGAGTAGTAGATTACCTGAGGAAAATCGGCCAGTACGAAAACACCATTATCATGTTCACGTCCGATAACGGCGCCTCGGCGGAAGGGGGGCGGTGGGGCTCCACCAGCCTCGGTTACCACTACATGACCGAGACCTACCAGCCGCTGATTGACGAAGAGCAGATGGACAGCCTCGGCTCCGCCGACGTTAAGTGTCACTACCCCTCCGGCTGGGCGCGCGCCA
>Ga0265297_10008197_pt1 | contig 14056 bp, 11 predicted proteins | sample Munlanlwell13791_FD_192502 | JGI IMG/M metagenome (GOLD analysis project Ga0265297, IMG submission 192502) | Leachate microbial communities from a municipal landfill in Southern Ontario, Canada - Leachate well 137-91 | ecosystem: Engineered > Solid waste > Landfill > Unclassified | place... | reverse complement strand
GTTCAGGGCGAATCAAGATTTGTTTTCACTATTAAGAATACCGACACTTCAGCTGCTTTGGCTGCGACTTCTTACCCATATCAACAGGAAACTTCGGTAGTGGCATATGTTGAGGATATCGGACAAAAGTTTGAATTTGAGCCGTCCGATTTGAATACTGTAAGACTTACCCAACTTGCTGATGTAATAAAAGGAAATGCCGGATTCTCAAAAATGGCAAACTCAGTAAATGCCGATTTTAATATAAGTATCTGCAAATAGTTTTCTTGAAATATTTGATACAAAAAAACATCCTCTGAGTGAGGATGTTTTTATTTAATGGTATCAATTTATTGTATTACAATTCCGGAAGGTGGCACTGTCGGGGCTTCAGTAACTTTTATCATTGTATCAGTCTTGTCTACTGTGTTTTCTGAATCGCTGACCTCAAGAGTTACTTTATACTCGCCGGGAGTGGTGAATGTGTGATTTGGTTTGACTGAAGTATCAGTAGCACCGTCTCCAAATTCCCAGAAATAGTTGGCGATTGTGCCCGTAGAACAACCCGGATCAAAAGTCACAGTATGCGGAGCTGTCCCCTCTTTTTCTGTTGTCGTGAAGCAGGAAGTTAAAGGAATTTCTCTGACTGTTATCATAATTGATGCGGTTTTCTTTGTGTTATCCGCACCGATTACTTCCACAGATGTCGTGTATGTTCCGATAGCGGTAAACTTGTGTGAAATTGTTGCTGCGCCAAGTTTTGGGCTTGTTTTATCTCCGAAATTCCATTTGTAACTTGTGATTTTGCCTTCGGGATATGTTGAACCGCTGGCATCAAACTCAACGACCAATGGGACAGTCCCATCAACTTGGTCTGCGGTAAGTTTTGCAACTATTCCCTGTGCTTCGGATTTAACAACCATACTGGCTTTTGAAATATTGTTGTCGGCATCTACTATTTTTAAATTCACATTTTTTGAACCGATATCTTCAAAAGTATAACTTACAACTTTTTCATAACTGTCTATTTTAGAATCACCGTTGAAATCCCATTCGTATTCTACAATGTTGTTATCTATATCCGTACTCTTTGTTGCATCAAAAACAACGGTGAATGGGACTTTACCTTTTAATGTTTCACCCGATTTGTATGCGGGGTCGGTTGTGATTATAGCAACAGGTTTCCCCGGTGCGGGTAATATTTCCACAACTTTCTTTACCTGACCTTCGTTTCCCTCTTCATCGGTCACAGTCAGCGTTATTGTAAATTTGGATTCTTTGTCGTATTCGTGGCTGGCGGTTTTTGTACCTACTGTTGGTGAGCCATCACCGAAATCCCATTCATACTGAATAATCTTTCCAGCGGGAGATGTTGATTCCTCGGCTTTAAAAATATATTCGGTACCTACATAAAATTTATCCACTTCTCCATTCATTGTAATTACTGCGTTTACCGCTTCTTTTGCGCTTACGGATATCGTTTTTTCCTCAACATCGTATTCGCCGCTATCGCTTGTTACTCTGAGAGAAACATTATATATACCTACCTTTTCGTATGTATGATCAAATTTTGCTTCGTCTCCGTCGTCAAACTCGCCGTCACCATCAAGGTCCCATTCTATCGAGTTTAATTCACCATCGGGATCAACCGACTTTGATGCGTCAAAGCTCACTTCAAGCGGAGCGTCACCTTCCATTGGAATCGCATCAAATGTTGCTATAATGGATTCATTTGCAATTGTAATAATTTTTGTTGCGGTGGTCTTGCTTTCCGCACCTGTTATTAAATCAATCATGGCAACCTCAAGCACCACGTCAAATCTGCCGGTTGCACCTTTGTTATCATAAGTATGGGTTGTGATCATGTTTGTGGCTGTTTTTCCGTCGCCAAAATTCCATTTGTAGGAAATAATTTTATATTTATCTCTGTCAACCTGTACGTTTGAAGCGTCAAATCTGATTGTAACAGGAGCTGTTAGATTGATCGTTTCTGTAGGTTCGGTGACAATCGGGTCTTTTACCACAGGTGTCTGATTTTTTACTTTTAAACCGTCAAGATAAATAAAGGCAATAAACCATATAATTACTACAAGAATCATTGCCGAGGCAGAAATGATACATTTTTTGAGTGCTGATTTTTTTGCCAGCGGATCTTCTTTTTTCGCTGTAACCAGTTTTACAAGATAAATCATTGCAATAACAAAGAAAGAGAGCGCAATGAGGATAAAAAGAATATGTATGAAAGTGATAAGTCCGTTAATTAATGAGGATTGTGTCACACCCAATATATTTGCCAGCAGACTGTCTTTCTGTGGATCGCCGGATACAAAAATAAAGGAAATTACAATCAATAATAATACAATTCCGTAAAACGCTCCGACACATCCCAGAAAAAATCTTTTTTTGGCTTTTCCGGCTGCCTGAGCATCTGGGACAATGGTGATTTTCTCTCCGGCGACCTGTTGCAAAACCGCATTGTCTGCAGGTCTGGCTTTGACGCTTTGTCCGTTTCCGGTAGCTTGTGTACGGATAATTGTGCCTGTGTTTTGCTCGGGAAAATTTGCAGGTTCGCTTGGATTTACGTTTTTCGTTTCATATTTAACGTTTGCCGGTTCCTCTTTGGTGTAACTGTTGATTTGCGGTTGTTTTTCAATATTCATTTCAAAATCCTTTGAGAGATCCGGAGTTTTATTATTTTCCATATAAAAAATTATTTTTTATTTAAATTTTATTTCCTGCAAAACTGAATTTTCATTCCCATAAATATCTTTCACCGTAAGTTTTACCACAGTGTCGCCCCAAGCACTATCAAAATTTGTGCGCCAGCTGCCGGGTAACGTGGTTTTAAAATCTTCATCGTCCTGCTTAATTCCATTGCCGTTTGTATCGTAATATATATTTTTATCAATTGCAAAAGTGTTGATCAGTCCCTCGGATTTCGAAAAATCAAATGTGACCGCCCCTGTTGTACCCGGCAAATAAATAATCCCGTCCATTCCCGGCAAAGGATTTGTTGTCAACTTTGCTTTGAGCGAGCTTTGCTGAACTTCAGTGCCTGATATTTGCCCGGTGCTTCCGGTTGTACCTGTGGTGCCTGTAGATGTAATAACGGTGTTATTTATTATCGGAACCTCTTTAACAATTTCGCCAACCTTATTCTGATCGTCTTTTACGCGCAGTTTAACTTTGTATGTATAGTATTGGTTGTAAAGTCTCTCTGGATTTTCTTCACGTGAATCAATATCGTCGTCTTTTACGTTGTTGTTATTTGAATCGGATGTGACAAAAGATGAAGAGGTATCAAAATCCCATTCAAAAGACACAATCCTCGCATCCGCTTCCTCGTCGGCAGTTGAAGTATTTGTAAATTTGATTTTTTTGCCTGAAAAACCATCCACTTCTTCGTAGATAAAGTTTGCTACAGGAGGTTTCGAGTCAATATCCACAAAGATATTTACCGCTTCGGATAAAGCTTCTCCGCCCATGTCGTCCATTACTTTCAATCTGACCGGAATACCTGTGAGATTTTTTGTCTCATAAATATGTTCGACCGTTGCTTCTCTTGTTGGTTCATTATTAAAAAATCCGTCCCCTTCAAAATCCCAGAGATATTTTACAATCTGACCGTCCGGGTCTGTAGATGAACTTGTAAAGGTGATAGACTGTCCCTTAAATACCTTTGTTGCACTGACACTAAACTTTGCTGTAGGAAGTTTATTTGGACCGTTTTTTACCGTTACTGTCGGAACATCGCCTTCCGTATATACATCATAGCTTGAAAATTTCAGGTTGTCGTTGTCTGTAATCTCCAGACCTAGACCATATGTAATGGAGTCGCCCTCTTTTCCGTTTGTACCTATTGTTAAAATCGCAGTTGGGGCTGTTGTTATCTGCATTCCCATCGGTTCGTCGGGATTTTTTGTGTCGAAATACCACCATTTGTATTGTGTGATGGCTCCATCCGGATCTTCCGCTCCATACACTTTCATAGTTACCTGTACGGGAGTTGTGAGGTCTCCCCTGTTTGATTTTGCAATACCCTGTATGGATGTAAATTTTGGCGGCATGTTTTGTACGGAAATTTTGACACTATCCTCATCATTTATGGACGCATCATCTTTATCCGATACTTTTAATGTTGCAATGTAGTAACCCGGTTCTTTCGGACTTAATTCTTTGTAAGTGTGAAGAGTCTCTTTGTTGGCGCTTTTTCCGAGATCCCCAAAATTCCAGCTGTATAACAATTTTCTACCTGTACCGTCTGTGTTTAATGACTCTCCGGCATCAAATTTTATTGTATCTTTTTTACTGACGGCGATAGGATCCGCAAGATCATTGAACCGTACACCGTTTACATATAGAGTAATTTTTGCTATCGGTTTTCCGCTGCCTCCGATTAATATCCTTTTTTGAATTGAATTGTCATCGTCTTCAGAATCATAAACTGTTAGTTTGACAATATATTTACCGCCGTTTGTGTAAGTGTGTGGCACGGTTGCAGTACCGGTTATTGAACCGCTTTGTGTTGATCCGTCGCCAAAATCCATTTCATAGGCGATAGCGTTGTCGCTTGAAAATACAAAATCAACTTCCGCTTTGCCCTGATCGTTCAACACTTCCGTGACTTTCTGATCTTCCGACCAAGCGATGTCCAATACTTTATCCACAACAACCTTTTTTGTAATCTCCCCGTACTCTTCACGTGGCGGTGTGGTGACGGAATCTGTGACTTTTAGAGTGACCTCGTATGTATCTTTTTTATTAAATTTTATTTCAGCGATTTTAGAATCCTTGCTTGTACCGTTGATAAATTTATAGCTTGCAGGAGCCGCATTTATTGTCCATTCATACTTCAGAAAATCTTTTGAACCGTCCGGATCAAAACTGCCGTCCGCATTAAACTTAAATGTGCCGGGCTGAGAGGCATCCGTATTTGTTACAGTGTAAGCAGCGACAGGTTTTTTTGACTCAACGCGGTAATTTTTAATAACATCGGTTGAGCTTTCTCCATTACTGTCGGTAACTGTAAGAGAAATATCGTAGAGTAACGGATATTTAAATTCAAAAGTCAAAGTTGATATTTGAGAACCGCTTCTCTCAAACGGATAACCTATTTTTGCCTCGGGCGGAACAACCTGTCCCGTTTCCGGTATCGAAACAACCCATTGATATTCTCTGATTCTTCCCAGATCCGACTTTGAAAGTCTTCCGTCAAAAATAATCGGAGTGTTTATTAAAGCTCTTGATCTCACACTTGGTTCAATTCTGGCAACTATATTTGAAATCTCCAGTGTAAATATTTTTCTATCCACAACCCCTACTTTGTTTTTAACTTCCAACATAACCTGATACTTTCCGGACTGTGTGTAGCCGCGATAATCTTCGACAATATCGTTGGTTGACTGATCGGTAAAATCACCGTTTCCAAAGCTCCATTTGTAACTATCGGCATTTGTACCGCTGGCATCAAATTTTATACCGTTTTTGGCTTCATTTAATGTAACTGAAACTGTTTTTCTGTCAGTGATAAGCTCGTCCGCTTCGTAATGCATGACTGTGTAATTTTTTTCCGTTGTTTCAACTTTTAATTCAATTTTCGTATTTGGCGGTTTTACTTTGATTGTCAGTATACTTATTCCCGGTGCATATTTTGTGGGTTCGTTTGATTTTATTTTTATTGCCGCCAGATAGTTTCCGGGTTTAAGAAACGTACATCTTTGTGAAGTGGATCCTATTAATGTGTCTTTTGTTTCGGTATCTGATGAACCGGTTAATTCGCAGGACATTGTGTCCCCCGGATTTAATAATTCGAGGTTTAAAGAATAATCTTTTTCAGACTGAAGATCTTTTAAACTCTTTGTACCTGCGAGATCCCAAAGTATATTTTCCGATTTTAAGCTTCCTCCTGCCGGATCCGAGGTCGCAAGAGCATCAAAATTTACTGTTAATGGTGCGTTTCCGGTCAGTACATCTGCTGCCAATCTGGCCTGTACAAACTGTATAGATTTTAAGGCTTTATAGAAATCCGACTGTGCCTGAAGTCCGGTAACAATAAATGTATTGGCTGTATCGATCGGATTGGTTGTATCGGTTAATTCCCATGACTTTATTATTGCAATCAAATTGTTTGTTCCGGCTTCACTAAAACTTATGGTTTCCTGTTGTTCATTTTCCTGGATACCATAGGCTTTTTTTAAATTTTGAAACGATTCGTAAGCCAAATTTCCGGTTGTACCAATAGCTTCAATATTTTTTACTTCAACCCATATTGCATACAGCTGATTAAAATTTTCTTCGAGATTCAGTTCGTAAGAGTCGCTGATTGCTTTAAGTACATCCCCCAGAGAACCGTCACCGTTGGATGTAATTTTGGGTTTGTATTCCAGCCAGATATTATAGATTTCATCATTTGATTTCGCATTTTCAATTCTATCAATAACTGAGTCCAGATCTCTCAGATAATTGTTTATTTTTATGTATCCCGTTGAAAAACTTTTTCCTCTTGCGTTTAAATTGTTTAGTTTCGCCGCAATTCCCGACAGATGACTTAAAATTTCGCCTTTTGTCGGCTTATTTTCTATTGCCAGGCTGGCTTTGTTTGTTTCATTTCGAATATTATTGATGTCTTCGGTTGCTCCCGAAAGATATGAAAATCCCGTGTAAACATCCACAGCGATAGATCTTACATTTTCAGAAGTTGAATTGTAATTTCCGCCGGTGTTTGCACCGATACTTGTGGTGCCAACATTTTGGGATCCTCCGCCTCCCGCTCCGATAATCGCATTTACAAACGCATAAGATCCAAGAATTATTAATATACCTATTGCCGCGTAAGTAATCGCTTTTTTGGCCGTCTCGGTTTTTCCAGTATCACCCGCTGAAGTCACATATAGTACACCTCCGTATATAACAATTATTACAGCTGCAAAACCCAAAAATCCGAGTGCGTAATTGATGATTTTTATGATAAAATCCTTCAAATCCGTGGATTGCGTAAGCGCGGTATCGTAGCCTTCGGGGCTTAATTGCGTAAGCTGACCTTCGTAGTTCGTAAAAGAAATCCCTTTTTCCTCAGTATCAAACATGCTCCAAAAATCAAACTCGGCATTTGCGATATTTGTCTGCAGATATTTCAAATTTATAAACGAAGTCACCAATACTATGAACGCTATTAAGAGAAGTTTACTTTTTATATTTTTCATGGATTTGGGGTATTTGTTTTATATATTTTATACGTATTTTTTCTTTAAAATTCAATGTCCTGTTTTATTGAACCGGAAGGTCTATAGATTCTATACTTATCTCCTGTGGCTCTTCAAAACTGATGACCGTATTTACCAAAGCGAAAGCTCCAAAAGCAAGTAACAAAGCAAAAACAATACTTAATGCCGTTTTCTTTAAATTGTCATACTCCCCTGAATCTCCTGCCGAGACAACGTATTTGTAAGCCTGATAAAAGAGCATTGCGAAACAGATTACTGCAATAAATCCGGATATATAGTTTGTGACCATTACTATAATTCTTTTGCCGACATCCACATCCGGAAGCGTTTTACCTTCGTTCGGAAAAATAAAGCCTCGAACAATGAGCTCGGATAAGCCGATAAGGAATATTCCAACAAGCGCATATATTATTTGATTTCTTGCTTTTTTAAGTTGTTCTTCATCTCCACCGCTTGAAACCATTGTGAAGCCTCTTATTACCAGCACAAGCACAGCTGCGACACCCACGAATAATTCTACAAATCCAATAATTCCCCTCATCTGTTTGACCGATTCCTCCGCATATGATTGTGCGGAACCCGCATCCGAAAATATATCCCCCGTTTCTCCAAAAAACATTTTTCGCACCAGGATATCGGCTATCTGTATAAGGAAAAATCCCAAAACTCCATAAAAAATTCCGCTTTTTGCTTTTTCATATTCATCTTCCGCGTTTGTGTTGACCAGCTTGATACTCATATAAATTATGATGATTATCGCAACTCCGCTGAATGCCAATTTCCCAAAGTCCAGCGCAAAAAAATATGGACTTGTAATTGTTCCGAGACCCGGTGTTGCAAAATCGGATGCCGCATCAGGATGCTGACCAACCAAAAATGGATTTAAACCTGTTTCACCGCCAATATTTTGCATTCGCTCCAAGGGTGTCATCACACTGCTTTGTGTATCTACAGGCGGAACAATTTCCTCGTTGGGATCAAAATTTGAACCGTCTGTTGCCGAAGCGGCAAAAACTGTTAAAGTGAATATTTCGCTCAAAATAATTAAAAAAACCGCTATTCCTATTTTTTCTAAAAATTTTTTCATTTTAAGGATTAAGTGCACCGAGTTGTTCCATTCTGTTTGCGATTACAGTGCTTACAATCGCAAATGCGGCAAAAATAATAACCATACCGATAATTGTAACGGTAATAATTTTCTTGGCTTTATCCATTGTTTCCTGCTTACCGCCCGAAAGCGCGTACATAATTCCCCCAAATACGAGCATAAGAACAGCAACCGTACCCATAATTGATGTTAGCAGATTGGTAACCCCGATCATCTGATTTAAGCCTTCCTGAGCGTCGATATATGGCTGAACTCCAGTTAAACCCGAGTATGCCTCTTTGTTGACTTTGTAAAACACTTTATTGATCACGATGTCTCCTATGTAGAGGAGTAAAAGTCCGGCGATCGAGTTTACTATTCTCTTTCTTTCTTCACCTATCACTTTCTCGTCATCACCTGCGGTTGCCATTTTAAATCCGGCTCTGACAAGCGAAATTGTTGTATATGCACCAATGATATATTTTATGAAAGTTACGAAAATTTCGACCTCCTTATCAAATACATGAACTCTGCTTAAAATATCCTGGGGAGAGCTCAAAAGTACTGATTTTTCCATATCAAATATTTTTGATAAATCTTCGGCCATACTTATTATGACAAAACCGATAAGCAGGTAGGTAATTGCCTTTCTTGCGCTTGTAATATCGGCGTCATCGCCTCTTGCCATGTATATTTTAGCTCCGGAATACATTATTACTCCTATTCCAAGTGATGCCACTATGACTTTCAAATATCCCATTACGGCAAACACCAAGTCTTTTATCAATTCCTGACCGCTTTTTCCCGCTGATGGAGTTGGTATATCGCCCAAAACATATTCAGTTTCGGTCAATGGGAGTAATTCTTTTGCAAATACAGGCTTAATAGTAAAAATATTTTCCCTGATTAGCTGCATAAGCTCTATTGCGACAAATGCAATAATCATGACAGTCGCAAATTGGGTCATCGTTTTAAACGATTTTCTTAAAAGTTTTTTTAAAGTTGTTTTTTTGTGTTTGTTTGTCATTTTGCTTTAAATTCCCTTTTTTTATCTTATTATTATATCACTTTTACCCTGTTTTTAAAAGCCTTTAGTGTAATAACACAATTATGTAAAAATTCTTGCAATTCGGGATTTCCGAGTATATATTTGCTGTGTGTTAATTTCGTACACGTTCTTTTAATTTGAAATAAAATCAGAAAACATGAGTATTAAAGAAAATGCAGTTGTAAACTTTGTTCGAAGCAGTTTTGAAGAGCTTACAAAAGTAGTTTGGCCCACAAAGAATCAGGCTATCAGACTGACCATTTTGGTTATGGCTATGTGCCTTGTTGTAACTTTTCTGGTTGCACTTTTTGATTACGGGCTTAATGAAGGTTACACTTATTTGTTGAATAATATTAATATAAACCAATAATTATATATGGGACGACAAGCTGAAGGAACAGGTAGGAACTGGTATGTAATCCATACATATTCCGGTTATGAGGATGCCGTTAGGGAGGCTTTGCTTCAACGTATTGAGTCCTTGGGAATGCAGGATATGATTTTTGATGTTGTTGTTCCCAAAGAACAGCAGATTATTATAAAGAAAGGTGAACCTGTCACAATTGAAAAGACTATTTTTCCTGGTTATGTATTGATAGACATGATTGTGAACGATGACAGCTGGTATGTTGTAAGAAACACACCAAATGTAACCGGTTTCGTTGGCTCCGGCACTATCCCGGTGCCTGTTTCGCCGGATGAATGGAAAGTTATTAAGCGACAAATGGGTCATAACGAGCCGAAGTTTAAAATCAATTTTGCTGAGGGAGATCATGTTATTATTCTGGACGGACCTTTTATCAATTATGACGGACAAGTTAGCAATGTTGATGAAGAAAAAGGTAAAGTAAAAGTTTTAATTACTATTTTTGGCAGGGAAACACCTGTCGAATTGGACTTTACTCAAGTCAAGAAAAAATAAAAAATGCAAAAATTTACAATTTTTTCGGTTATCTTATCGGTTATAGTGGTTGTTGTAGTGCTGCAAATAGTTGCTGACGATTATTTGGGGAATGAAAATTTGGCAAATCCGCTTGATTCCAAGGAATTGACCTATGTTTTACCTGAAAATTTACAAGCCAATGTATTGGGCAAAACAATCAGCACAACAGTGGCAGAAGAAGCTTCAAGCTTTGAAACTCCGGAATTAACCGATTCTAAAATTATTTATTCCAGCGATACGACAAGCGAGACAGTGAACACGGATTCAAAAACCGAGTCTGCAATTAACGATGCTGATTTATTGCAGATGGAAACTACCGGCTCAGATTTTGAAGATTTGGGTTTTGTGAGTTCCACTCCCAATGTTTATATAAGAGAAGAGCAAGTTAAAAGTGCTGGGTTTGCAAATTCAGGCATAAAAGAAGAGGAATATAACGGATATTATTTTAAAACAATCTATGTTGATAATATTCCGGGTTTGACGGTAAAAAGATATGCGATTGAGGATTCCGTACGTCTTTATGCAAAAATTTATGTATTGACCGGTGAAAATCTAAAGATGTCAGACTTATACAAATCTCTCCAGGCCAGATGTTCAAACGGATTGAATTCCGAAATTAATTCAACCAATCAGTATGGACTTGCTTCTTTTTATATGAATGACACAAGCAGAGCCGATGTTGCTTTTTTAACAGTAAGATTTACGGGCGTTATCTATGGTTTTTCTTACCCAAAAGAATACCATGTACAGGTTAAAAATCTTATAAAACTGATTTCTCTTGAGCACTAAGCTTACTTATGTTTGACTTTTTAGAGGAAATAAATAGAATGCTTTTGAGTTTTTAAATTTATAAAATGGCAAAGGAATTAATAAAGATGGTAAAGTTGCAGGTTGCTGCAGGTAAGGCAACTCCAGCTCCTCCGGTAGGTACGGCGCTTGGACCTCATGGAATAAATATTCAGCAGTTTTGCGTACAATTTAACGAGCAAACAAAGGGAATGGGAAATACTGTTGTTCCCGCTGAAATTTCCATTTATGACGACAGATCTTTTACATTTATTTTAAAAAGTCCTCCTGCTGCGATTCTTATTAAAGAGGCTATAAAGTTACAAAAAGGTTCGGCTACACCACATAAAGACAAGGTTGGCACTATTAACAGGAAACAACTTGAAGAGATTGCTCAGAAAAAGATGTCCGATCTGAATGCAAAAGATATAAATGCCGCTATTAAAACTATTGGCGGTACAGCCAGAAGTATGGGTGTAAAAGTCGAAGGTTAATTATATTTATATCGTGGGAGATGAATAATCGTTTGTACCACTTAACAAAATTTTATGATTGAAAAAAAGCACGGAAAAAAGTACACAGAAGTCAGAAAACTTGTGGAAAAGAAACCGTATCCTGTTAAGGAAGCTGTTGAATTGTTGAAAAAAACTGTTTCCACAAAGTTTGATCCGACTTGTGAGGTTCATTTTAAGTTGGGTCTTGATCCAAAACATGCAGAACAAAACATCAGAACAACTGTTGCTCTTCCAAACGGAACCGGCAAAGTTGTAAGAGTGGTCGCTTTTGTCGGTGAAGACAAAGTAAAAGAAGCCAAGGCTGCAGGCGCGATCGAAGCCGGAACCGAAGAATTGCTCGCAAAGATTGAGGGTGGATGGCTTGGATTTGATGTTGCTGTTGCCACACCGGATCAAATGAAAGGACTTGGTAAAGTTGCAAAAATTCTTGGACAAAAGAAACTTATGCCAAATCCAAAAGCCGGTACTGTAACCACAGATGTTGCAAAAACAATTGATGAATTGAAGAGAGGTAAAATTGAGTTGAGACTTGATAAAGAATCAAATCTTCACAGTATATTTGGTAAGGCTTCTTTTGATGCAGACAAGTTGCAAGTAAATTTGATGGCGATTATTAAAACAATCGTTGAAGCAAAACCAGCCACGTCAAAGGGTACTTATCTTCAGAAATTGGTAATTGCAAATACAATGGGACCAGGCATCGAAATTGATATTCCTTCAACAATGGAATCTCTGAAATAATTTTACGGATTTATATCCCCTTAGGGACTGGATCCAGATTGAAATAAAGAAAAACCGGATTTGTTTAAGTCCGGTTTTTTTGTTGGTGTATTACTTAACGGATTTTTCCATTTCCAGCGCTTCCGATAATGATTTTAAACCTGTTTCAAGTTGTGAATCGTCCGGCTCTTTTGTTGTGAGCCTCTGAAAAAGCATGCCCGGACTTATGAGGATTTTTACGAAAAAGTTTTTGGGCCATTTTGCACTGAACTTTAACCACTCGTATGAAATACCGGCAATCGGTAGAAGCATTAAAATTCTAAATCCAAGATTGAGCCAAAAATTGTCCAATCTTGGGACAAAGGTGTAAACCAAAATACTGATAATGAAAACTATCAGCACGAAACTTGTGCCGCATCGAGGATGAAATCGTGATTGTTTTCTGGCGCTAGCAACACTTAAATCCTTTTCCAATTCATAGGCAAAAATGGATTTATGTTCGGCACCGTGATATTCAAAAAGTCTTTTAAAACTCGGAAAAAGAGTGAGAATAAAAATATAGAGAAAAAATATAGATGCCTTGATCAAACCGTCAATGAGATTGAAAACCATGTAATTATCACTGATAACGGTTGTGAGTTTTTCAAGACCGCTTGTCGCGTAAAGCGGAATAAATTTAAAAAGAAAAATACTTAGTGCGATGCCTATAACCATAGAAATTGCAATTGTCAGATTTTCCCAGGTCTTTGAAGATTTTTTTTCCGATTTTTGAGTCTCGTCCAGATCATCCAGACTTTCGTTTGCGGAAAAATTTATGGCCTTGGTGCCGATGACCATCATTTCTACAAGATTTACCACTCCCCTGATAATGGGGATATTTAATATGCTGTGTTTTTGTGTAAGCGTTTTATAAAATCTTTTGTCAGTTTTTATGGATTTGTCTTTTTTTCTGACGGAAATTGTAATCGAGTTTGGAGAGCGCATCATTACGCCTTCGATGACCGCCTGTCCCCCAACTGCAAAGTCGATTTTGCCTTTTGGGGCTTTTACATTCGCTAAATTTGATATTATTGAAAGTATTTGTAAATTGATATTTTTTATTATATTCATTTCGATTTGATTATTTTTGCCTTAATAATTTATCTTAATGAAAATCGATTATAAAGAGCAAATGAAAGTTAAGATAAAAAGGATCGACAAAAGTCTTCCGTTGCCGATATATGAAACCGGAGGTTCGGTTGGCTTTGATATTATGGCCAGGACGGATTTTGAAATTCCTTCAAAAAAGATCGCACTTGTGCCATCAAATCTGATTGTAGGCGTGCCGGAAAAATATATGCTAGTTGTAGCGTCCAGAAGCAGTACGGCATTGAAAAAAGGCCTTCAGCCGGCGAATGGATTTGGTGTGATTGATCATGATTTTTGCGGACCTAATGATGAGATCAAAGTAATTGTATACAATTTTACGGATAGTACCGTGTTTGTAAAAAAAGGTGAAAAGATTGCGCAGGGCGTTTTTGTGAGGATTGATAAATTTGAATGGGAAGAGGTCGATGAAATAAAAAAGGAGTCGCGCGGTGGCATCGGAAGTACCGGCGGATATATGTAGTACTGAATTTTTTTAACCCAGAAACTATGAAAGGAGTGTTTGTGGCAATATATGGAATAAATAATATCGGGAAAACAACTCACGCTAAATTGCTTGTAAAAAAGCTTGAGGAAAACGGTTATAAGGCGATTTATTTGAAATATCCG
>Ga0265297_10008196_pt1 | contig 14056 bp, 14 predicted proteins | sample Munlanlwell13791_FD_192502 | JGI IMG/M metagenome (GOLD analysis project Ga0265297, IMG submission 192502) | Leachate microbial communities from a municipal landfill in Southern Ontario, Canada - Leachate well 137-91 | ecosystem: Engineered > Solid waste > Landfill > Unclassified | place... | reverse complement strand
GGCTTTTTTAATTATTGGCTCGAGGATCGTAACACTAATATAACCACTCAATTAGCTGGTATCTTCAAGGCTTTCTCTGATTTTAAGCTTGTAGCTCAAATACGTGAAGAAATAGAAAAGGTGAATCAAATTAATATATTACCTATATAGCTCCACACTATTGAAAGGTAAATCTCTGACAATCCCCTCAATGTTCATTACCATTGCTTCCATATTTTTTTCTAGAGTTTCTTTAGTATAAGTGCTGAAAGGTTTAAGCATTATGGCAAATTCATTTTCTTTAAGTGGTGAATTTATTAATGACGCACCCTCAAAACAATAAGTATCAACCTTTCTATTTATTAAAGCTTCATTCATAGCTTTTTCATCAACCCAATCCCTATCCCCTATATTAACCACCATTGAACCTTCTTTTAGTTTTTTGATTTTTTCTTTGTTTAGAAATTTTTTATTTTCCTCATTTTTAGTTAAACAAAGAGCAATTATATCTGAATCGTTAAGTAAGGTATCTAATGTTTGCCTACAAGCTCCCTCAATCCTGATTGTTTTTTCATCATAAAAATTTACGACACAACCGAATATTTTTGCTAACTCCACGACTTTTTCTCCAAGATGATTGATACCAATAACACCTAAAGTAATGTCTTTAAAATTATGACCTAATTCAGGATTATATTTTCTCCTGTAAGTCCGTCTGTCATTGATAAAAATCCTTCTCGTACAGCCTAAAAGTAAAGAAATAATATGCTCAGTTTTCGATTCCACATCATAAAATGGCACATCGGAAATAATAATATTTCTCTGGCGGCAATATTCTAAATCAACAAAACTGTAGTCCGAATTACTTAACACTAAATATTTAATATTTGGTAGAGATTCTAATATTTGCCACAACCTATTTTTAGCTTTTGCAACACCACCAACAATATCAGGACTAAATACTAATACTTCGGTGTCTTTTGGACATTTAATCGAAGAATTAAAACTAATATTTTTAATAAAACTGACTTTTCCTAAACTTGCCAATCTTTCAAGTTGTACTGGTGAAAATTGGGACTGGGGAAATAAAACTGCGATATTTTTAGATTTCATAGTGCCTCCAATAAAAATAATAAAGATATACCTATTTGAAATTCTCTTATCCTTACACTTTTACTTTCCTAGAGGAAACTATGACTAAAACTAACTTTATTATAACGGATTTTGCCACTATTAGGGTGGGGCTAATTCTAAAAGTGCCCCAGTTCCTTTACTTCATTCAGTCGTGATAATTAGTTATTAAAAGTTAATACAAAGGAGGTAAATAAAATGAAAAAATATAGTGAGGCACAAAAACGATATGCTCTCTCGGAGAAAGGAAAACTTGCCAGAAAAAAATATCAAGAGAGTGATAAAGGGCGAGAAACACATCGTATATATTTGGCAAATCGCAGGGCTAAAATAAAAGCTGGGTTGCAAATAGAACAAACAAACCCAGTGGAAAAGGAAAAAGAATCAGTTAAAATTAAATTGGAAGCTGTTTCTAAGAAGTGAGACTCTTGGAAGACTCAAAAGAGGGCTAGGTAACACTAGCCTTCTTTGTTGTTTAATATCACCAGTATGCTTTGACTAAAATCAACGGTTGATTATCAATCAAAAATGTTAAATAATGATAAATAACATAGTATGATAAACGAACAGTATTATTCTATTGAAGAAGTCTCAAAAACATTAAAAGTAGCTTATTTAACCGTGTATAGGTGGATACAAAGTAGGAAGCTTATCGCTATTAAAGCTGGGAAACAATACAGAATTAAAAAAGAAGAATTAGATATTTTTTTAAAAAATAAATAAATATGAATCTGATTAATAAAAGATTACTAGCTCAGAAAATACAATCTTTTGAATTTCCAACAGGAGAAAATAGATCTTCTTCGCAAAAATTAATTGAAAATTGGCAAAAGGCTTTAAAAGATAGCGATTTAGAAAAAACTAAAGAAAAAAGTGTACAAGGAAAATTCCTTAGTACTTTTTTTGAAGAAATTTTAGGATATACGGATGTTACAGACGGACAAGATGAATGGACATTAATTCAACATCCTAGGATTGAAAATGATAGTTTAGAACCTGATGGTAGTTTAGGTTGGTTTACAAAAAATCAAAAATTGACACGAGCAGTAATAGAACTTAAAGACGCAAAAACACCGTTAGACAAGAAACAAATAAGCAGGGTTGGAAAATATACTCCAATTGAACAAGCATATGTTTACTCGACAAAATATGATGGGTGTAATTGGATAATAGTTTCTAATTTCAAAGAAATACGACTTTATAATAAACAAAAAACCCAAGAATATTATGAAAAATTTGACGTATTAAGTCTTAATGAAGAAAGTGAGTTTAAGCGTTTTTATTTTTTACTTTCAAAAGAAAATTTAATCTCTAAAGATCAAGAAAGTGTTGTTGATATTTTGGCGAAAAATACGACTGCTGAGGAACAAAATATTACAAAAAAGTTTTATGTTGAGTTTAAAAAATTAAGAATGGATCTGTTAGATCACTTAATAATTTACAATCCTCAAATAGAAAAAACAATATTGTTGGAAAAAACCCAAAAGTTATTAGATCGACTTATTTTTACTTTAGTTTGTGAAGACACAAGTAACTTACTTCCTTTAAATATTGTTAAAAATACTTATGAAAGAGCAATTAATTCTCTATCCCCTAGTGATGAACGGGTATGGACAGAATTTAAAGGATTATTTTTAGCAATAGATAAAGGAAATACAAGAGTAAAACCACCTATTAATGCCTACAATGGAGGTTTATTTGCTTTTGACACTATTTTAGATGGTTTGGAAATTAAAGATGATATTTGGCAGGAATTAATAAAATTAGCAGACTATGATTTTGAAACTGATCTTAATGTCAATCTTCTCGGTCACATTTTTGAACAAAGTATATCTGATTTGGAATCCATAAAAGAATCAATCCTTTTAACTAAAGAAGATGGTGGTTATTTACTTACCGAAGATGGAAATAGAATTGAAATTGGTACAAAAGAAAAAGTAGTTGAAAAAATAGGAAAGAGAAAAAAAGATGGCATTTTTTATACACCTGAATACATAACACGATATATAGTGGAAAACACTATCGGCAAATACTTGGACGAACATCCTAATGAATTAGACACTATAAAAATATTGGATCCGGCTTGTGGAAGTGGAGCATTTTTAAATCAGGCTCACTCATTTTTATTTAGAGAACATAGAAACAGATACGAAGCTAAAATAAATGAAAAAATAGAAAAAGGAGAACGTATTACTTTGTTCGACTACAATCCGGCGGAAGAAGATAAAAAAATATTATTAAATAATTTATATGGTGTTGATTTAAATCAAGAAAGTGTAGATATTACCAAACTTGCTTTATGGTTAAAAACGGCAAGAAGAACCGAACCATTACAAAGTTTAGATAAAAATATTAAGTGTGGTAATTCTCTAATAAACGATCAAACAATAGTTGATGGTAAAGCATTCGATTGGAGTGATAATTTTCCTAATATTATGGGAGATGGTGGTTTTAATATAATTATTGGGAATCCACCATATGTCAATGGAATAATTCTTCAAGAATCAAAACCAATAGAACGAGAATGGCTTAGAAATAATTATTCTACTTTAATTGAAAAATGGGATTTATATATTGCATTTATCGAAAAAGGATTGTCTTTATTGAAAGAAAATGGCTATCTATCTTTTATTATTCCAGATGCTTTCATGACAGAAAAATATGCTTCTAAATTACGACAATATATTATAGACAATGCTCGGATAGTTCAAATAGATTGTTTTCCAAATATTTATATTTTTCAAAATGTTGGGGTCCATAATATTATTATAACAATTCAAAAAACAAAACCTATATTTCCGATAAAAAAAATTAAACATAAAGATTTATTTGGCAACTATATTACTAAAGAAATTAATGATAAAGAAGAAATTTTTCTGGATTATGATTATCAAAAGTTTAATTTTGGTCAAACTAAATTTTATAAATTAGGTGATATTTGTTTTATAAGTAAAGGAATGGTATTGAATGCAGACGAAAAAAAATATAAAGGTAAATTTACAAAAAAAGAACTACTTTCAGAAAAAGAAACTGATATAAATAATAAAAAAATTATTGAAGGAGAAGATGTTTCCGCATTTAATATAACAAATTTTAAATGGGTTGAGTGGAATACACAAAGAGTGCCAAAACAAATAAGTAGGCCTACTTTTCCCGAATTGTATATTAATAATAAACTGGTAACCAATAAAATTGGAACATTAAAAGTTGCTTTTGATGAGGAAGGTTTTGCCTGTGACCAAACAGTTCGTGTGTTAATGAAATGGAACCAACTTATTAATATAAATAATAAAAGTATTAGTGGAAGTATTGAAAAATATTCAAATTTTAAAAGAGATAACTTGGAAAAAATATCTAATAATTATGATTATTATTTTTTGTTAGCCCTTTTAAATTCAAAATTAATTAGAAATATTTTTAACAATTTAAGAGGTCTTCGAAGTATTGATATAAACCCATTAATATTAAGGGAAATACCTGTTCCAATAATAACACCCGATCAACAAAATACTATTTCATCTGCATCAATGCAGATTATTAAGTTGAGTAATGAACTTTATAAAAAAACTAATGTATCTCTTGAACTTTTAAATGTAAAATATAAACCTAAAGTTATTTCAACTATTTTAAAATTTTTTTATAAACTTGGCTGGAATGAACTGATTGCTGAATTAGAAAAACAAAAAGTTAAAATAACACTTTCTGATCAAGAGGAGCTCCAACAATGGTTTAATAAAAAACGAAATGAACTCTTAGATTTAGATAATCAAATAAGTGTATTAGATAAAGAAATAGATCAAGAAGTCTATAAACTTTATGGTTTGAATGAAGATGAAATAGAGATAATTGAAAACTCAAATAATTAATTAAATACTAAATGAAAATTTCTAAAAAGAATTTTAAGTAGTTCCTGTTTTGAAACAAATCAAGATAGCGGTATATGAAGCTAATTGATAACTATGTGAATCCTTAAACTTACTTAAAAATTTTATTTTTCTTTTCTAAATCGAGAAAGACCGCCATTGGTACATTGTTTTTATAATTTCTTCTTTCTATTCGAGCTTCTAATAAGTTACCGACACCTCCAATACAAAAACCTAATGCAGGGATTTGCCAGTTCATACCGCCTGATATAATCGCAGATAATCCACCTGAACCCGTAATCCATTTGATTAAGTCCTTATCAATTTTGCTCCATTCTTCTTTTGCCTTTCCATATTCCTCTTGTAGTTCATCGCTAAAAGTTCGTGCCAAGGTATTTATGTCTTTTGTTGATTTATTATCTCCAACTTCCACCCATAATTTTCTTAAAAAATTTCTAAAACTTTCAAGACGACCTTCTTCTTTTAGTCTATTAATAAAAACAGGATCAATGTTATTTAAAAAATTAAACTCAAGTTCTTGAAAAGACTTGGTTAATGGGCTCCAAATTTCCGGTCCAAAATCATTGTTAGCAGTTGATAGTATTTCACCCCATTGTTGATTATTATTAGTATAAAGATAAGATCCAGTGGCTTGTCCAATGTATAATCCTAATTCAAGATTTGCTCCATACCTCATTATTTGTAACTCCCCTCCTTCAGGTACTTCCTGATCAAGCAGCATTCGGTCATTGTGTCTCATTCTTTGTACATATTCAATTTGTTCAGCCAAGGCTTTATCACTTATTGAAGGGATGGCCTTCTTGATTGTTATTGCTAACTTATCTTTTGGTAATCTATACATAAATTTTTTCAGTGATTCTTTTCCTTTTGGCTCTATCTCAGCAAGTGTTTCTTTTGAAAGTTCAAGTTTTTGGTCTTTCCATCTTTTTTGAGCCATACCCCAAACATTTGTTCTAAGGTCTGAATCATAATCCACAGGATTGGGTATTAAATTTACAAATCCCGATTCTATCCAAGGTGATATTTGAAACAAAAAGGCAATCATTTCCAAAGTATCTTGTTTGTAATTAGATGGGTTATCTATAGGGTTGAACTCTGATGCTAATGTCCAAGGGCTAAAAAATGGATTTACGACAAGCACTTCATCTGTATAAAGACTATATCTTACGATATTTTTCAATACAGAATTTAGCGATGGATTTGTTTCACCCATATAAAATCCTCTTAACTTATTTGACGGTTCAGGTAACAGACTCATTACATCAATTTTAGGAGGCCACAACCAAGCGAAAACTTTATAAAGTTCACGGACTTGATCATCTGTCATCTCACGTCTCACATCATCCCATGTTTTACCTTTATAAAAACCGAAAATATCAAGAATAGCGTTATATAGAATAATATTTCTTTCCTTAATTGACCTTTGAGGTGGTTGACTAACTTCCAATCCAATTTGTTTATTTAAACAACATTTTTTATATTTTTTACCACTTCCACAAGAACATGGATCATTTCTTCCTATTTTCATTTTCTTTTAATTTTATTACAAAACTTTTTTCTTTCTTCAGTTGTCATTTTAGAAAACATATCTATAGCGATATTTGAAAATAATTTAGCCGTATCAATCATCTCTAGTATTTCGTCATTATTATATTTAACATTCTCTTTCCCTATTACTTTTCTGGCTTTTTTAATATTCATTATTTTATGTTTTATTTAATTTTTATGTTTTCTGAATAAAAAAATAGATTTGATCTAAAATAAGAATTGCTTGAAGAGCTTTAATTTGAGTATATTCTTCAGAATTTACTACTCCATGACTATTTGTATGTCTTGATAAAGTAATTTTCTTATCTTTAATAAGGTCAAACGTTGGGAAAAGATATTCTTGTAAGAAATTACTAAAAAATTCTGGAAATAACATGGATTGGGAATCATTAGTACGTGATAACCCTTTATTTTTTAAAAAATTTAATAATATTTCTGATTTATTTGAATATGTTTTAGTTTCATTGGCAAATAAAATACCAAGTATTCCCTCAATTTCTGGATAAAGTATCTTTATCGCACTTATAAAACCTTCGTCATCATTTTTTAAAAAATTGTTTATACCAGCATTAATAATTTTCTTTTTTTCATTATAGATTGAATTTTTCCACCATTTCTCTGATATTTTTTTAATTCTTTCTCCATTAAATTTTGCTATAATTTTATTAGTTTTTTCAGTAAAATTGAATTTGTTTGTATAAGCGTTAATTAACTCTTTGTAATCTGACCCTATTAATTCTATGTATGGAAACCAACCATCTTGTCGTATTTTTTTATAATTATTATTATTCTCAAAAACTTTATATAGATACTGAAAAGCCAATTTTTTATAGTAGGTGCCAAGATCAAAATAGAGTTTGTTTAAATCTAATTTGAAATTTGATTCTTTCTGATATGTAAGATCAAAAAATAGTCCAAATTTCCAACCATACTTAAAACAAAAAATAATATTGTCAGTATTTTTAATTTCTATTCCTTGAAATCTTAATCTTCTAATATCTGCTATATCATTTTCATACACTAATTCATCTTTTTTAACATCTTTTTTAGATAAGACTTCTATACAAATTGGAATATCATTAATATAGATATCAACACTTAAATCTTGATGGCAAAGAATAAGAAAATTATGAATAAAATTTGCGGAAGTACCAATTTTATTTAAATAAATATTGGACAATTGATTAATATAAGTATAAAAATCTTTTTCATCAGATGTAATAAAACATCTATTTAAAACTTTAATTATTTGATTTGGTTTTCCATTTTCTAGTGCAAAACCTCCTGTCTTTGGAATATTCGGAATTTGTTTGTGAATTATATTTATTGTTTTTAAATTATCCTTGATCATCGTTCATTAAAAAATCTAAAAGTAGTTTAATTAACCATTTACTTAATAAAGCAATACCTTTTGTCTCATCAGTGTTGATTTTTTATCCTTTACTAAATAAAAAGTAATATTAAATATAAACAGAAAAAGACGATTGGAACCATTAACTCAATATGTGATAGCGGTATATATTTTCTAATATCTTTTCCTTTCCCAAGTCTTACCCATTCATCAGCATATAAATGAATTGGCAGTTTTTTCTCAATATGGTGAATCATGGCAAATTTACCACTGTTTAACTGTTTATAAGAGAGAACTATAAAAAACCATATCATACAAATGATGAGGCCTAATATTGAAACTAATTTGACTGCATCAAAATTCAGCGACAATATCTTAGAGGTAAAAAGTAATCCAGTTAAAGAGATGAGGGCTGTATTGACCGTAAGAAAATAATTATTTGCACTCATTCGCTTTTCACTTACTTTCTCTGCACTATCAACAAGTATTTTATACTGCTCGAAGTATGTCTGTTTGTCTTCGTTTTTATCCATAAATTGGTGGTAAATAACTATTGAGACTATTTATCGCCGCAGTAAGATTAGGCCATGTCCATTCAAAATAGCGTTTGTCTAAGCCTTGTGGAACATTTATATAACCTTGACCATTTTGATAAAAGACTACACTCTGACTATAAACCCCAAAACTAGGAATATTTTCTTCATTGGCAATTTTAATTTCTTCGAGTACTCCATTGCATTGATATGTGTTTTGTCCAATAAGAACCATTAAAAAATCACATTGTTTAATTTTTGTCCTTACATCTGATTTCCATGTACTTTGAGGGAAAGGTTCTTTTACAGACCAATCATCATAAAAGAAAGGAGTATCTGGATTTTTAGCTTGACCGCTGAGAAGATTTTTTAGTTGGATATCGTTATCAAAATCAAAACTAATAAAAGCTCTTTTCTTCTGTTTTTGTTGGTTACTTTGGAATAAATATTGGCTTAAATAATCTGTCATTGTAATTTTCTATAAACTTTCGATTATCAGAACAATGATATTTTATCACTTTTTACCCAAATTTATCATAAAAATTCACTATAAATAACCTTAGAATTCGCACTTTATCTATGAAATAAATCTTCTACTTTTACTTTGAATTTTCGTGATATTTTCATTAAAAGTTTTAAGGAAGGACTAAATCTCCCCTGTTCAATATAACCCATATAAACTCTAGAAATTCCTAACTCATGAGCCAAATCTTCTTGAGTTAATTTCTGCTCTTGTCTAAGCTTTTTTATTTTCTTACCTAAACTTTTTAAGGTTTCACTATTTGTTTTCGGCATACACAACATTCTTGTCTGTAATGTTTTTTTGCGCTACAAAATATTTCTAAGCAAATAGGTTTAGAAATGGGTTGATTTTAACTCAAAGAAATACTAAGATATATTTATAGAAAATTATGAAAAAGAAAATTTTAATTGTAGTTGGAGTGATAGGTTTATTTTTGATTATTTATTCAATTGATAATGGGAAGTCTTCTATTTCTAACCAAAATATCTCAATAGATCAGCAAATAGATAAAAAAACACAACAAGAAGAATTTTTAAAACTTTATCGAATAGCTTTGTCAGGGATAAAAATATCTAATACTTTGTTTTATAGTACTCATAATCTCCTTAATAAGGTGAATACATCATCAATGTATGACTTTTTAAAAAATAGTGAAGAACACCATAAGGAATTAACATTGAAATTTACGACAGTAAGTGCTGATATAAATAAGACTCATCCAAGTTTAAAAGAATATCGAAAAGATATCGCTCAATCTTTTGATGAACTTGCGGACGTTGCCGCACATAGACAACTTGAGGCAAAATATCTTGCAGATTATCTAAATACAGGTAATTTAGAAAGCTATCGAAAGACTAAAAATGAAATAGAAGGAACAGGTGAAACTTTGTCTAATGCTGTCAGTAGATTAGTTTTTGGTATAGGCGAAAAACTAGGCATGGATACAAAATTATTGGACGAAGAATACCAAAAGATTGATGTTGAGGTTAAACAAGATTTCGAAGATAAATTTGGGAAATCAACTCAATAATTTAAATTATAAAGGAGATTTGATAAAAAAATAAGATGATTTTAGGGTTATAAACCCTAATAAATGATTTTTAAAAGAGCTATCAATAATTGGTGGCTCTTTTTTTTGATAGACTAATGACAAGAGAATTATGGAGAATGAAGAAATATTAGAGATAGTAAAATATTTATTTAATCACACCTTTAGTTGGGATAAATTACAAATAGAAATTTACAACGATAAAGATCAACTTAGAAGTGGTTTGAAATATAAAGACGAATTAACGATTAGACAAATGGGAGATATGGGAATTTTTTCAGATGTTTCCTATAAAAGAGAGCCTGTTTGGTTGTTAAGTTATGAAAATGTAACAAATTTGGTTAGTTACCAATGTTTTACTGTTACCTACAAAAAAATCGATCTACTTCAATATTTAATATCAAATATAGATTTGGAGTTTGGGAAAATACAGATTAAAAAAAATGGTGATATTTTTGTCAATGATAAAAAGAAAAAAAATATTTTTAAGGCAGATACACAACCAAGACAATTTATTGCCTATTTGGCTATTTGTAAAAAAGTTTCTTATGATGATTTTGGTAGATTATTTGATGTTTATGTCGATAAAGATATATTGAATATTAATGAACGAAAAAAGATTATTAAGGATGGAGTTAAAAAAATAAAAGATGATGTGGTGGTTGAATTAAAAAAATATGGTTTGTCTAAAACTTATATAGATAAACTAATTGTTTCGATAACAAACTGGGGATATAGATTAACAGCTTAACTAAGAACCGACCAAGAACCGACCTTTAGGTTTCACTATTACGACCATGTGTGGTCTTTTTTTGCCTATCTTTTGGGAGATATAATATGTCTATTAATTCTTAATAAATAAGAATTTATGACAGAAATAAAAAACATACACTTATATTGCCATCGAGTAAAAGGAAAAATAAAAATCTCCCCTACTACTCCTATAAAACCTTTTTTAAAAAAACTTTTAGAGATGAGGAGTGATAAATATAGTTTTTCACTATCTAACAAAACCTTTTGTAATTTTTCAACTGGACATCACTATTGTCTAATTGAAGTAAAGATAAATGATAAAGGTAAAGAAAAACATTGGGCATATATTGATGACATTAATAATAAAATTTATTTTGACAGTTTTTTACCTTTTACAAGAATTTTTGATTTTAAGAGATTATTAGAAAACAATGGAGTTAAATTGTTTTACTCTAATGAAGAGGTTAACTATGTTGAGATTTGCTGTCGATATCCAAGAGAAAAGATTGATGATGTTGCCAAGGCAATAGAGAAACTTATTCAAGGATTTAATACTAATAAAACAGAACCAATTAGAAGAGGTATTTCTGATGGTGAAGACTATGTTTATATAGTCAAAAATCTCTTTTATAAAGGTTATTATTTTAACCTTAAAAGTTATCTATTTGTCGAAAATTTTAAGGGCGAAGACCAAGAAATAAGTGAAAACAGACTTCCAAAACTAGAGATTCAAATTAAAAAAACCGAATCAATTGGAAAAGCCGAAATGATTGGTATTCCAATTTTAAAAAGCATAATTGAATCTGTTGGTTTGGAGACAACTCCAATGGATAAAGATTTTGAAAAAGATGACTATGAAAAACTGGTAGGTACAGGAGAATATCGACACAATGAAAAGGCACATTTTTATTTAGAAAAAAAACCAAAAAGACAAGTGTTGCCAGCTATCCCCAATTTTATATTTAACAATAAAATTGATTATAAATTAGTTTGTTATTTATGGTTTAAGGGTGCTGGTTTGAAGAATATATGTACTCAATTAAATATAAGCGAAAAAACATTTTACAGGTCTTATAAAAGGTTAAGTGAAGTCATAGAAAGAAGAGGTGATAAACGTTCAAAGTATGTTTATCAAATTGACCATATTTATTTGAATAACATAACCCATATTTAAAAGGACATTTATTAATCATTATCTATTAAGTAATTAAGAAAATAAAAAAATAAATAGAGCGAGTTTAATAACAAATTAGTAAATTAAATCGATAAATAACTATCAATTTTTCACTAAAAAACATGATTATAAATTTAAAAAATAAGACCATTTTAAGAGTATCCAAACCTGAATCTCAAGGGTCTTATTTAAAAATTAATAAAAGTGGAAAAGATATCACACCCGCCTTTATGAATCGTAAAGAGGGTTATAAAGAACAAGTTTGTAAAACTAATAAACAATCTAAGAAAGCTATCCCGTTGCTTTTAACGAAACCTACATACCCCCATGATGAAATAAACAAATTGGCTGAACAATGGTGTCAGTTAGTAATTAATCAAATACAAGAAGAGCACACTTATGCGTGCCATTACACTTAAAATCATTGAAAATATTATATAGAGAAAAGAAAAAGAGGTTCCGCCCTATCAAGACAAAAACCTCTTTTCTGAAAGCAGTGGTTGCCCACTTACTTAGCAATAAGATTTTAACATAAGGGACAACTGCAATTTTATTTATTAAAAAAAGGAAAAATATATGCAGTTAAAACAAGACAAAAGTGAACACGGAAATAAGCCAAAGTGCCTAATCTACGCGAGAATTTCTACGTTGGACCAGGTCGATAATTTAAGTATTGAAACTCAACAAATTAAAGCATTAGAAAAGATTCAAGAGTTGGGTGGATATTTAGCTGAAGATTGTTACATTGATAATGGAATTTCTGGAACCACATTAAATAGACCAAGTTTTCAGGCATTAATGAGTAGATGTACAAAACAAGATATCCAATATCTTGTTGTCCAGGATATTTCTCGATTATCTCGTGATACTTATGAATATTGCTTTATTGTTAGCCAACTTGAAAAAATGGGAGTTAAAATTGTTCCACTTACTGGAATAATAAACGGTGACCCTGTTAGTCGAACCATGAACGAAATGATGGCAGTGATGAATTCTTTCTTTCCTCGTATGACTAGCTACAAAGTCAAACAAACTGCCGCTGAAAAGTTTAAGGCAGGTTATTATCCCTCTTGGGCGCCATTGGGTTATTTAAATGTCGTTAATAAAAATCCTGAGGGTTCTTATGACAAAAAGATTGTTATCCCTGATCCCATTACATCTCCATTTATCAGTCAGGCTTTTAAATTATATGCAACTCGTGATTATGCAATTTATGATATACGTCAGTACCTCCACAAGAATGGTGTTACGGGTAGAAAAGGTAAACCTATTCAATATTCAGTCGTTGGGAATATGCTTAAAAATTCATTTTATTGGGGTTGGATGAAACATGGAGGTTTAGAGGGTATGGGAAAACATGAACCATTAGTAGATAAACCTACTTTTGATTTAGTACAGAAAATACTTAATGAAAAAGGTGATTATGGATTACGTAAACGAAAGCATAATTTTCTTCTTCGAGGAATAATTTTTTGTAAAGATTGTGGAAGAAGATATGTTGCTGAATGGCACTATAATCAAAAATATAAAACTGGTAAAGGAAAAATTGGAATGTACCACTGTAGTCAAACAGGTAAGCGTGGTGGTTGTCCTTCTAGATATATATTATTAATTGATTTAGAGGATCAAGTACATCAAGAGATTAATAAGCTTGCTTTTACTGATGAATTTATCAAGGCAGTAGAAACTAATATCACTCGTGTTTATGATGAAAGTGTGAAACTTATACAACATGCGAAAAAAGCTCTTTACAATAAAAGAGATGCTGTGGATCAGAAAAGAAAAAAAATTGAAAAAGACTATCTTGAAAACAAGTTACCTATTGAACAACTTCAAAAATTTAATACACAATTAGATGCAGAGGCTCTAACTATTCAAAAAGAACTTCTGGAACAGGATAAAACCAACACTGTTGATACTTCTATCATTAATGAGGTAATTAAACTTACTCGCAATATAGTTCAAACTTATGAAGATTCAGACATCGACCACAAGCGTGCTTATTTACACTTTTTCTTTCAAAAGATATGGGTACAAAACAAGAAAATTGTGGAGGTTGAATACACTCCAGCAATCCAAGTTCTTAATGAGGCTAAACTTGGTATATTAAGTGCCAACTGGCTCCCCCGCGA
>Ga0265297_10008195_pt1 | contig 14056 bp, 13 predicted proteins | sample Munlanlwell13791_FD_192502 | JGI IMG/M metagenome (GOLD analysis project Ga0265297, IMG submission 192502) | Leachate microbial communities from a municipal landfill in Southern Ontario, Canada - Leachate well 137-91 | ecosystem: Engineered > Solid waste > Landfill > Unclassified | place... | reverse complement strand
CAGCGCAAAGAATCGGCTCAGATTTATGTTGAACAAAACCGCCCTGAATTAGCCGAAAACGAGTTGGCTGAAGTAGCTGTTATCGAACGTTACCTTCCTGCTCAAATGAGCGATGCCGAACTTGAAACTGCTGTGGCTGCCGTTATTGAACAACTTGGCGCAAGCGGTCCGCAGGATATGGGTAAGGTAATGGGTGTGGCCAGTAAGCAACTTGCAGGTAAGACCGAAGGCAGATTAATTTCAGAAAAAGTAAAAGCATTGCTTGCAAAATAATGTTTGCTTTTCATTTGTCTTTATTGAATTAAAACATTGAAGTGGAATTACATAAAAAAGCCTTTGAAACAATTTTGTTTCAAAGGCTTTTTTATTTCCTTGTTGAACCTTTATTTAAGACCCAGTTTCTTTTTTACTAATGCTGTGACATCATTCGAATTAGGCGATTGGTAAATGATACTTTGTGAACTTAAATCGAAGATATACAAATACTTGTTTTCAGCACCTACTTCATCGATTGCTTTCTTTACTTTTTCAATTACCGGAGCAAAAAGTTCTTGTTGCTTCTTTTGCAAATCAGTACTTGCTGTTTGATTGAAAGTTGTAATCCGTTGCTCGATTTCTACAATCTCGGCCTGACGGGCTTGTTTAATGCTCTCCGGCATGGTTGCCTGTTTTTCCTGGTATTCTTTAATTTTTCCATTGTACTCTTCACGCATTTTTGACAATTCGGTTTCCCATTGGCTTTGCAGGTCCTGGATTGTTTTTTCGATGGTTGCACGTTCGGGCATTAATGTCAAAATCTCTTGTGAATTAATATGACCAAGTTTTGTTTCTTGAGCCATCAAACTAATAGGTAATGCAAAAAGCAATAAGAGAGCAATTTTTTTTAACATGATATTTTTTTTTAGTTGTTTATATTTGTGTGAAAAAAGTAATGCAAAAGTATATAATTATTTTGAAAATCCCAACTTTTCAAGAACAGCATCGCTAATGTCTAATTTAGGAGATGTAAAGATAACATTCATTGAAGAACTTTTGTCAAAAACCAGTTCGATATCTTTTTCTTTACTTATCTCCTGAATGGCTGTATATACGTCATCTTGAATAGGTTTCATCAAACTTTCGCGTTTTTTGAATAATTCTCCATCGGCTCCAAAGTATTTCCGTTTCAATTCCTGAGACGCTTTTTCTTTTGCAACGATTTCATCTTCCCGTTTAGTTTTCATATCTTCCGAAAGAAAAACAAGTTCGGTTTGATAGTTTTTGTACATGGTTTGTACTTCCTGCATTTGAGCTTCCACTTCCGATTGCCATTTTTTTGAAACCTGATTGAGTTGTTCATTGGCAGTTTCGTAAGCAGGAATATTTTTCATAATATATTCCATATCTACCATAGCGAATTTTTGTGCGCTTAAAGCAAAAGACATACCTGCCAATAAGCAGAGTGACAAAATTAGTTTTTTCATATCTATTCCTTGTTATTGGTTTACTGAAATTAATAATGTTTGTTTCTTTACAAATTCTTTGCCAGAATTAATTGCATTATTATTAAATGGTAATATTCTTAAAGTTCCTGACCTAAGACAAAGTGAAATTGACTACCTCCAATTGTTCCGTTGACTTTATCTTTATCGAATCCATAACCCCAGTCAATTCCCATCATTCCGAACATTGGAAGGAAAATACGCACACCCACTCCGGCTGTTCGTTTTAAATCAAATGGATTATAGTCCGACATTTTATTGAAACAGTTTCCGGCTTCAACAAAAGTTAATGCATAAATTGTTGCCGATTGCTCCAACGATAATGGATAACGTAATTCCATGGTGAATTTGTCATACAAATATCCTACATTGGAACCTACCTTTGAGTCATAGGGTGTAAGCGAACCGCTTGAATACCCACGCATAGCTACATATTCCGATCCGTAACTGGAATAGTTCGACATACCATCACCTCCCATAATAAACGTTTCGTAAGGTGAACGGGCATTCTTGTTGTAATCCCCCAAATATGCAAACATCACCCTACCCATTAAAACTAATTTATTATCAGCACTTAATGGAATGAAAGTTTTTCCGCTAAAGGTCCATTTATGGTATTCAATCCATTTGTACCGTTCAGCATTTGTCATATTTGGATCTGCATAATCCTTACCGTTAAGGGCTGAATAGGGTGGTGTTATTTTTAATCCTAACGAAAATGCAGAACCTGAACGGGTATAAATCGGGTTGTCAATTGAACTTCGGCTCAAAGTAAGATTCAAACTGAAATTATTATAATTACCATCTGTTAATGGAGGTAAGTAATACCACTTTTTAAGCATAAACAATTGGTATGAAAGTTCAGCCTGGAAAACAAAATAATCATCCGGCCAGTTAAGACGTTTGCCATAACCTATTGAAGCTCCGATGGTCCGCATGTATTTTTCCGGATCCATTTCACTTTGATACAGGCTGCTTGCTCCAGAATTATAACTACTGCCATAGCTACTTCCTCCGTATCCACCATAATTATACATCGAATTAAGATAGCTGCTGTTGTAGCTTGAATAACGGTCACTCACTGCTGATTGTGTTGAGTAATACACCGATGCTGATAATGAGTTTGGACGTTTACCACCTAACCATGGCTCAAGGAACGACATGCTGACAGATGAATAGGATTGTCCGTTTGTTCTGCCATTCAACGTGAAAGTTTGTCCCTCACCTTGCGGTACTATACGGTAAGTTTCCGGCCGGAATAAATTCTGAATAGCAAAATTACTGAACTTTAGTCCGATGCTACCCACAACACCGGTTGAACCCCATCCTGCAGAAAATTCGATCTGGTCACTACCTTTCGTTTCCAGGTTATAATTAATATCAACGGTACCATTTTCCTGATTCGGTTGAATATCAGGTGTTATTTTCTCCGGATCGAAATGACCCATTTGGGCTAATTCACGCAACGAACGCATGATATCTTCCTGGCTGTATAATTGTCCCGGTTTGGTACGCAATTCACGACGAACGACATGTTCATAAACCCGTGTATTTCCTTTAATTCTTATCTCATTTATGGTGGCAGGCTTTCCTTCGTACATGCGCATCTCAAAGTCGATGGAATCATTATTTATCTGAACTTCAACAGGATCAATTTGGAAAAATAAATAACCCCGGTCTTTATAAAGTTTACTCACAGCAGTGTTTTCATCCGTCTCCAATCTCTCCATTAACAATTTGTGATTATAAACATCTCCTTTTTTTATTCCCAGTTTAAGATCCAAGAATTCATAAGGATAGATTGTATTTCCAATCCATTTGATATTTCCGAAATAATATTTTTTCCCTTCGTCTACTTTAATATATACATTGACGGATTTATTATCAAAAGGTACCACGCTATCGCTAACGATATATGCATCACGATATCCGATTTCGTTATATTTATCAATAAGTGCCTGTTTGTCTTTCTCATACTCTTCTTTTACAAACTTCTTAGTTCTGAAAAAGTTACGCCAGTTATTATCATTTGTTTTTTTCATTACTCTGTTTATCTGGTTGTGATTAAGAGCCACATTTCCAGTGTAAATAAGCTGATGAATCTTTGTTTTCAGTTTTTTATCAACATTGATATCTACTATTACATGTCCTGGTTTACCGGGATCATTACGCTGATATACGTTAACCAAGACATTCAAAAACCCTTTTTCTTCCATGAATTTTTCAATTACTTTCTTCGCTCTATCAGAAATATCAGGTGTTATTTGATTCCCTTTCACGATGCCAATCTTTAGATCCAGATCATCAATTTCAGATTTTTTCAGTCCGTTGTAATTTATTTCCGACACTCTTGGGCGCTGTTTCAACTCAATGGTTAACCATACTTTACCATCCTTTATTTTGTTTGCCAAAATCTTTACATCCGAAAAAAGTCCTTGTTTCCAAAACCTCTTTACCGCATTGGTAATTGCATCACCGGGAACATTGACAATATCCCCTACGGCAAGACCCGAAAAACCAATAAGAACGAAGTCTTCATAGTTATCAGCACCTGTAACCTTAATACCAGCTATTTCATATTTAGGAGTCTGAGTGCTGTATTCAATGACAGGTAAATTGGTTGTGTCAATGGTTGTAGTATCTTTTTCTGTGGTAGTTTGTGCAACAAGAAGCTGACTAAAAAGAAATATCAAAGAAAAAGAGAAAAGTGTTTTGTATTGCATAATTATATTTTGGTGTGTCGAAATACGATTTTTAATGCATATTTAATAATGCATGATTCATAATTGGTTTTAGAAAATAGTTTTTCTGAGGTTTGATTTATTTTCCAAAACGACGTTCCCGCTGTTGGAATTCGTAAATAGCTTCATATAAATTTTCTTTACGGAATGCCGGCCAGTGAATTTTGGTAAAATACAATTCTGTGTATGCTAGTTGCCAGAGCAGAAAATTACTGATTCGTTCTTCACCACTGGTTCGAATCAATAAATCCGGATCAGGAATTGATTTCGTTGTCATGTGGTTACTTATAAGTTCTTCGGTGATTTCGTTAGTAGAGTATTGGCCGGCTATTACTTCCCCGCAAATCATTTTAAGGGCGTTAGTGATTTCCCAACGAGATGAATAGCTAAGCGCCAATACCAGCGATAAACCGGTATTCTGACTTGTTTTAGCTATGCATCGATGTAATTTCTCACTTGCATTTCCTGGTAATCGGCTTAAATCACCAATTGCCATCAGGCGAACATTGTTTTTATCGAGAGTTGGGGTTTCCTTCTCTATCGTATCAATCAGTAATTCCATTAAAGCATCTACTTCTTCCTGCGGCCTGCTCCAGTTCTCTGTCGAAAACGCATACAAAGTAAGATATTGAATTCCAATCTCTGCAGCCGTTTCTGTTGTTTCGCGTACTGAAGTAACTCCGTTCTGATGTCCGAAAATACGATCGAAACCACGCTCCTGTGCCCAACGACCATTACCATCCATAATAACGGCTATGTGTTTTGGTAGATTGGTTTTATCAATTTTCTCTTTAAAAGAAGACATGTTCAACGAAAGGATTAGTGAATATAAATTACCTATTTATTACCTGAATTTTTGCAATCGCATTGTTTTCTCCAAATGTCATAACCTATTCCAATGGTAAAAGTGGAGAGTAAATCATTATTGGTAAAATTGCTACCGTTTAAATTGTAGTTGTTATTTAAAGAAGAAATTCCTTCCATCTGGTCCGACATAGATAATCTGTTTGACCATTGGATATTCATGTTTAGTCTGTTGGTCAGTTTCACCTTTAAGCCTACTCCAAATGGAATGCTGGCGTTGAAGGTTGTGTTGCCTGTATACAAATAGTTCATTAGCCCCAGCCCGGCAAAAATATAAGGGGAAAAGGTTTTACTCATCCTCTTATTCGGGTTTTGGTCTAAATCGAAGAAATTAAATTCAGCACATGCATCCAGCGCATTCACCTGATTTCCGGTTGCATTCCCCTCCCAAACAATCTTTGCTCTGTTTAATTCCGCTCTCAGAGCAATTCGTGTATTGAAGCGATACCGAAAAAAAGCACCATATGCTAACCGGTTATTTTTGAAAAGCTGATTATTCGCATCACCCAGATAGTAAGCATCACCACCTGTCAGGCCTATTTCTGCCACGTATTCATCCTGTGCCGAAACTTCTGAATAAGTAAAGCATAAAACGCAAAAAATGATAAATCTAATTATTTTTAAAGTCATAAGATTCTAATGAGTTTATTTAATTAAATTTAGAACGGATTTTTTGTGTTTTAATTTTATCCATATCGTGATATTCCTGCAACAAAAGTAGTGATAATCTTTTAATGTTGATAAATTGCCCCTGAAGTGAATACTTTATTTAACATATTATTGGAAAATTAGGGAGTTAGTAGTAAATACCTTATTCTGTTTGATTAAGGAAGCTTAATCTTCGTTTAATTTAACTTATTAAGCGCCAAATTTTCTTTGGCTGTCATCTCCAGTCTAAGCTCTGGTGTTTTATCATCCTGCCCGCAAAGATGTAAAATTCCGTGAATCATGATGCGCTCCAGTTCTTTTTCGAAAGGGACTCCAAATTCTGCTGCATTACTTCTGACTGTATCGAGACTGATAAAGATGTCACCCGAGATAAAATCTTTTCCGGAATAATCAAATGTAATTATATCGGTATAATAATCGTGATCCAGATAGTGTTTATTGACTTCGAGGATGCGTTTGTCGGAACAAAAAATATAAGCAATTTCACCTACTTTTTTATTGAATTCCGCTGCAACTTCTTTTATCCAACGGGTCGTTTTTTGTTTTTGAATGGTAGGAAACTCTACTTCTTCAGCAATGTATTGAATCATTTTTATATTTTATTCTTCTATAGACTTCGGAATCAATGTTTCGACATCTAATTTATTAATGGAAAAACAAATAACCCAGTAGAATAGCAGCCGTGATGCCTGCAAAATCGGCGAGCAAACCGCAAATGACGGCGTACCGTGTATTTTTAATCCCTACCGAACCAAAATAAACAGCCAGAATATAAAAAGTTGTATCGGTAGAACCCTGAATAATGCATGAAAGTCTGCCAACAAACGAATCCGGTCCGTTTAATTTCATAGCATCCACCATCATTCCACGTGCTCCACTTCCACTCAGAGGTTTCATAATTGCGGTAGGTAAAGCTCCGACAAACTCAGTATTGATACCGGTAAGTGCCACCAGCCATGTAATTCCATCTGTCAGCATCGTCATGGCTCCCGAAGCGCGAAACATGCCGATTGCCACCAAAATTGCGATTAAATAAGGTACGATTCCAATGGCTACTTTAAAACCTTCTTTAGCTCCTTCTATAAATGAATCGTAAACATTTATTTTTCGAAATGCTGCAGTAACTACAAACGAAATAATGATGGAAAACAGAATGAAACTGGCGGCGAAACTTGAGTACAGGGCAATTTTTTCTTTTGGCAGTCCGCTCAGGAAATAGATAATCCCGGCAATAATAGAAGTCATACCCAACAAGGTACCCATGATCGTTTTGTTGAATAAGTTGATTTTTTGATAAATGGCTACACTTATTAATCCGGTCAACGCTGCAAAATAAGTTGACAAGACTATCGGAAGGAAAACATCAGCCGGATTAGCAGCCCCTAACTGAGCCCTGTAAACCATAACACTGATAGGAATTAAACAGAGGCCCGCTGTGTTCAGTACCAGGAACATAATCATAGGATCGGAGGCGGTATCTTTTTTCGGATTTATTTCCTGTAATTCTCCCATTGCTTTTAATCCCATGGGTGTCGCAGCATTATCGAGTCCCAGCATGTTGGCTGAAATATTCATAAACATACTTCCCATGGAAGGATGATTTTTAGGAATATCAGGGAATATCTTACTGAAGAATGGAGCTACCAAACGCGAAAATGAATTCAGAACACCTCCGTTTTCGCCGATTTTCATGATTCCCAACCAAAGTGAAAGTACGCCGGTAAGTCCCAACGAAATTTCAAACCCGGTTTTAGCTGATTCGAAAGTGGAATTTATTACATCTGAGAATACCTGTGGATTACCAAAAAATATTAATTGTACGACGGCTACAATGAAAGCAATCACTAAAAATCCGATCCAAATGAAGTTTAGTACCATGAAATCTGATATTTAATTGAAAATTTGATTTTGTTTGACCACAAAAGTACATTTTTTTTTGTTTTGCTCAACATTAAAATGAAATGTTGTTTGTAATCATTGTATTTCAAGATTAGTATTGAGATAACTGGTATAATGACAATATTGAGTTAAAATATAGAAAATATAAAGAAATTGCATTTTTATTCTGGCATATTGTTGCTTATGTTCGTATATTTGCAGATAAAAGTACGCTTAATGATATGAAATGTAGCAAAAAGGAGTTAAAATAAAGATAATGGAATCAATTTGCAAATATAATCGATCGGATTGTTATGGAGCAAAGGAGTTGGAATTCTTACTTGAACTAAGTTCTTTGCTGAGTAACAAGGAAATCGATTTGGATGAGGTGATGGGTATTATGGCGGCTCATTTAAATGCCGAACGGATTATTCTCACTATTTTGAACCGGGAGAATTCAAATATAGTTATTGAAGGTGCTTTTGGAATAACTGAAAGTGAGAAGAAGCAGGCAGTCTACCAGATTGGACAAGGAATTATTGGTCGGGTTATCGAAACGGGTATAACCATTCAAATTCCCGGGATTGCAAAATCGGCAGAATTCCTGAATCTGACACATGCACCCACAATTATCGATGGGAAGGATGTTTCGTATATATGTACTCCGATAAGATATAAGGATCAGACAATCGGAACATTAAGTTTTCATAAGATTAATTCCGGCGAAGCTTCATTAGAATACGATGTACGGTTACTAAAAATAGTTGGTTCTATGATTGGCCGGACCATGCGCCGCAGGCAAGAATATGCCGGGGAACTGGAACTACTTGAAAATGAAAACAAAAACCTCCGGGGAGAGCTCAGAACCAGAATTATGCCGGATAAGATTAAAGGAAATTCCAGCAAAATGAATGAGGTTTTTTCATTAATTGACAGTGTTGCAACAACTGATGCTACAGTTATGATTCGGGGTGAGAGTGGAGTCGGGAAGGAATTGGTAGCCGATGCTATTCATTACAATAGTCTAAGAAAAAATAAACCTTTTATCAAAGTCAATTGCGCGGCTTTACCAGAAAGTTTAATCGAAAGTGAGTTGTTTGGACATGAAAAAGGTTCATTTACCGGTGCTACCGTTCAACGCATAGGTCGCTTTGAGGCTGCAAATGGTGGTACTATTTTTCTGGACGAAATTGGAGATATTCCTGCTTCAACACAGGTGAAACTTTTAAGGGTTTTGCAAGAAATGGAAATCGAACGGGTAGGCGGTACCAGACCGATAAAAGTAGATGTGCGCATTCTGTGTGCTACGAATCGTAATCTGGAAGATTTAATAGCTAAGGAGCAATTCAGGGAAGACTTATATTACCGTATAAATGTTTTTCCTGTTTATATTCCGTCCTTGCGTGAAAGAATTAACGATATTCCTGTTTTAGCTGATTTTTTTGTTGATAAATTTAATAATCTGCATGGTAAAAACATTAAACGTATCACGACTTCGGCCATTGACACCCTGATGGTTTACCATTGGCCCGGAAATATAAGAGAATTGGAAAATTGTATTGAAAGAGCATGTATTTTGAGTAATGACCAGGTGATACGTATAAATAATCTTCCTGCTTCGTTGCAAACGGCAATTACTTCTAAAACAATGCAAAGCGGAACTTTGGATATTATTTTGGGAAAAATAGAACAACAGATTATTCTGGATGCTCTTATTTTAAGTAAGGGCAACAGTGCAAAAGCTGCAGAGCATCTTGGAATAACCGAGCGAATGATGGGAATCCGGATAAAAAAATATGAAATCGAACCGAAGCGATTTAAAATCTACACCAAAGGAAAAGAATAAGAAATGATATACTTTAAAATAAAAATACTTTGAACGATGAATATTTCATTTGAATTTTGTGATTTTGAAAATCCTGCTCATCTCGCTGCGTTAGTCGATTTATTGAATATCTATATGATTGATCCTATGGGTGATGTTTCGCCGTTAAATAAGCTGAAACAACTCAGATTGGTGGATGGTCTTGCCAGTCACCCTACTGCAATTGTCCTTTTTGTTCTTTACAACGGTTTGTTTGCCGGACTGGCTGTTTGCTTCGTCAATTTTTCAACATTTAATGTGAAGTCTTATTTGTATATTCATGATATAATTATCAGTCCGGCATACAGGGGTAAGGGATTAGGTAAAGCCCTGATGAAAAAGCTGGAAGATATTTCCATTGAACGGAATTATTGTAAAATTACATTGGAAGTTCGTGAAGATAATGCTGTTGCACAAAATTTATACCGTAGTTTGGGTTACGGGGAGTGTCAGCCCAAAATGCTTTTCTGGACTAAAAAATTATAAATTTTAGAATTATGAAAATAGCTATTCCTGTTGTAGACCTGAATTTACATAAGAATTGTATTGCCGTAGGACTGAATGTGATTGGACAGATATGCATTTATGAGCTTGTGAAACAGGAAGGAGTCTGGATGTTAACACTCGATCTGGCTCCAAATATGGGTGAATTGCTGCCTGCTTTTGAAGTCTTGAAATTTCAACTATCATTTTGATTCGTTAATGAATATAGTTTATTCTATCTGATTTCAGGGAAGTAAATAAACAATTTTAAACATTTAGTTGTTTAGTATATAACAATTTTATTTTAAATATGAACTAACGGTAATTGCTATGAAAAAACAATTAAAATCTATGATTCCTGCACTGTTTATTGTATGTGGATTTTCTGCCTGCAGTTCAAAAACAACTTTATCAACGGTTGCTTCAGTCGACTTAAAACGTTATTCCGGTACGTGGTATGAAATTGCATCCTATCCTCAGTTTTTTGAACGTGGTTGTAGTAATGTCCGGGCAACTTATACGGCAAAGGATGGATATATTGAAGTTTTCAACCAGTCTTTTAAAAAAGGAAAACCCAACGACATTAAAGGAAAAGCATTTGTTGTTCCTGGCAGTGAAAATACAAAACTGAAGGTTCAATTTTTCTGGCCTTTCAAAGGGGATTACTGGATTATTAATCTGGCTGATGATTATTCGTGGGCTGTAGTGTCCGATCCCAAACTGAAAACTTTGTGGATTCTTTCACGAACTCCGAAAATGGATGAGGTGTTGTATAATTCACTGATTGATAAATTAGTGAAGGTCGGTTTTGATAAAGAAAAAATTGTCCGAATGGTACAGGAATAGGAAATTGGCATTGAAAATCCACAAGTGCAGGTATTAGTTTATTGTTATATCTGTCAAATGAAAAAATCCCATACCTGAAATTACAGATATGGGATTTAATGAGTATTAAGTAATTAACCGATTATTTTTTTAGCATCTCGCGCAACAAAACAGGTATTTCATTCGGTTCTTTTGCTACCGGAACACCGGCTTTATTGAATGCTGCAATTTTCTCGGCTGCAGTCCCCGAACCACTCGATATAATTGCACCGGCATGGCCCATTCTTTTTCCGGGAGGTGCTGTTTGTCCGGCAATAAATGCCACAACGGGTTTAGTCATTTTTTCAGCAATAAATTGTGCCGCTTGCTCTTCAGCATCACCACCAATTTCACCAATTACCACTACTGCAATTGTTTCAGGATCGTTTTCAAATCGTTCCAGTAAATCGATGAAGTATAATCCCGCTATCGGATCACCTCCGATTCCAACACAGGTAGTTTGTCCGAAATCATTCAATGTCAGCAGGTTCACTACCTCGTAAGTAAGTGTTCCACTGCGTGAAATAAATCCGATATTTCCTTTTTTGAAGATATTTCCGGGAAGAATTCCGATTAATGCTTCGTCAGGAGTAATAATACCCGGGCAATTAGGCCCGATCAGCATCGTTCCGTTTTGTTTCAAAAATGGAGTGACACGAATCATATCCTGAATTGGTAAACCTTCGCTTATGGCAACTACTAATTCAATGCCGGCTTCCGATGCTTCTAAAATTGCATCCGCGGCAAAGGCAGCCGGTACAAAAATGATGGAAGTATTGGCTCCGGTAGCTTTAACTGCTGCGGCTACTGAATTGAAAACAGGTACGCCATCAAGTACAAGTCCTTCTTTTCCGGGTGAAACACCAGCTACCACGTTTGTTCCGTATTCTCTCATTTTTCCGGTGTGAAATTTACCGTCACGTCCGGTTATTCCCTGAACTACTAATTTTGTGTTTTTATTGACTAATATGCTCATATTATTGGTATTTATTTTTTTTATTTAAAAGCGTTAGATGAAAAAGCTTTGCCTTCTGTTATGATAATCGATATTACCTGGAACTATTTATTAGCTGTTATTTTACAATCTGCTTAATTCAATTGCCTTTTGTGCGGCTTCACTCATCGAACTTACAGTTGGAAGATTTGTCTGCTTTAATAATTCCAGACCTTCGGCTGCATTGGTTCCCGAAAGTCGTACTACAATCGGAATGTTAGTTGAAATAACTTCCATTGCTTTTATTAAACCTTTTGCCACATCATCACAACGTGTAATTCCACCAAAGATATTAATCATTACTGCCTTTACATTTTTGTCATTGAGCAATATATTCATGGCATCAATCACTTTTTGAGGACTTGAACTACCTCCAATGTCCAGGAAATTTGCCGGTTCACCACCATATAATTTGATCATATCCATGGTAGCCATAGCCAGTCCGGCACCATTTACCATACAACCGATATTTCCATCCAGACGTATATATGATAATCCTTTGCTGTTTGCATCAATTTCTACCAATTCATCTTCATCCGGTTCGCGCATTGCCAGAATTTCGGGTTGACGGAAAAGTGCATTATCATCAAAATTCATTTTTCCATCTATAGCCAATACTTCGTTATCCGGAGTTAATACCAACGGATTAATTTCAGCAATAGTTGCATCAGTCTCTACATATAGTTTATATAGTTTCTTAAAAATACTGGCTGCTTTTTGTGCAATTTTAATATCATCAAAAAGTTGCAGTGCAATATCTCTTGCCTGAAAGTCGAGCAAACCGGTTAGTGGATTGATATTAAATTTGATAATTTTCTCAGGACTAACCCTGGCAACTTCTTCAATTTCGACACCACCTTCGGAACTGGCCATCAACGTTACAGTTTTAGTATTTCTGTCGTTGATTAAGCCAACATAATACTCTTTAGTAATATCCACTGCATCAGCTACAAGTACTTTTTCTACTTTGCAGCCTTTGATATCCATCCCTAATATCTGCTTTGCCGCTGCTACAGCGTCATCAACAGTTCTTGCAAGTTTAACGCCACCGGCTTTTCCCCGTCCGCCAACTAAAACCTGTGCTTTTACTACTACCATACGATTTAAATCGCGTGCTGCTTTTTCTACTTCGCTAACTGTGTAGCATAATACATCTTCAGGAACCGGGATTCCGTACTTCCTGAAAAGCTGTCTGGCTTGATATTCGTGAATCTTCATTTAATTTTGTTTATGTATTCTAAGTTGTATTTTGAATTATTTGTTCTGTCAGCGAAATATAATCATGCCACAAATGAAGTCATTTTTTTTCATAAATCCAAGTCCATTTTATATGTACTTAATGTTTTCTTGAAATGATTTACTAATTAGAGTAATTACAATTATCTATAATAGAGTAATTTATTTGAGATGTGTGAATTGTTGTTTGAAAAACATTAACCCATAATTCACATTAATTATTAATTTATATGAAACAATACAATATCTAAATCAGACTGAGTTTAAAAGTAATATTTAAATGTTTTAATAGATCTAAGCTCTCATTTTTTTTTACGTATATATAAATGGATACTTCAAAATTTATTTTCTGTATTTTCAAAATCAAAATCGTCTTCATTCTTCCATGTTTCTTCCTTTTCCCGATCATTTTTTAAATTTATCCCGTCTCCCAACCTTATTTTTAGTAGAAATTCTTGTGATTCGATATTATTTTCAAATAATTTTCTGATAAAACTAATTTTATTTCAGTGGTTTAGGTGTAGATTATGTTTTAAAGCAGAAATAAGTGCAAGAAAGATTTGGTTTGTAATGTAAAAGCGACTACTTTTGCACCCGCTTTGAGAGATAAGCACGGTTTTGATTGACAATTTATTCAGTTACTATTTACTGTTATGAGATCAGTAAAACAGGACATAAAAGCGGGATAAAAAATAAATCGGATTTTTTTTTGAGAAGTTTGGTGGGGTTAGAAATTTGCATTATCTTTGCAGCCCGTTTGGCCTATTAATTTTGGGGAAGCCCGCAAATGAGCAGGAAGAAAGCAAAACCACGAACGCAGGAGTACAAGTTATAAAATAGGGAGCTATTTTATGATAACATTAGACAAGTCTTGACAAAACAAATGCACTGTGAAGTGCACTCTCCAAGTTCCCCTTTAGGGGTTAGGGGTTTATCAAGCATCGCTCTTTGAGAATACATGAACAACAAATAATGTAGTATA
>Ga0265297_10008194_pt1 | contig 14057 bp, 17 predicted proteins | sample Munlanlwell13791_FD_192502 | JGI IMG/M metagenome (GOLD analysis project Ga0265297, IMG submission 192502) | Leachate microbial communities from a municipal landfill in Southern Ontario, Canada - Leachate well 137-91 | ecosystem: Engineered > Solid waste > Landfill > Unclassified | place... | reverse complement strand
ATTTAATTTGTTTTTTTTAAATATTTAATTTGTTTTTTTTAAATATTTAATTTGTTTTAGTGTAGTCCACATTCTTTTTTAAAATGTTTATCAAAATGTTTGTCATATTTATCTTCGTATTGTTTAAAACTTAAACATACTATATATTTTAAATATTTCCATTTGATTATTTTTATATTTTTTAAATAGATATTTTAATAGTGATTGTTTAACAAAAGGATAATTATGTTTGATTATTTCCTCATATTCTGTGAATTCATTTTTATCATTAAATATTTTTTGCATGCATTCCATATAATCATTTATATTGAAATTTTTATATAATTTTACGAACCATTCAACTCCATAAGTTCTATATAATTCTGATTTTTCTGGAATTGTTTTTATTGTTGTTGTAATTTGTTTAAACGTCTACGTTTCATCATTAAAAAAATATTTATCTATTATATTCACATGTTTACTTGAAATATTCAAATAATTATTATATAATTTTTCTAATTTATTGAAATCAATTTTTCCACCAATAATAGGTAGATCATTAAATTTAATTATATCGTTAATTTTGATGCCTAATTCCAGACTAATTTTGATAGTTGTATCTTTGCCAAAATATAATTTCGTAAATAATCCATCACCTGCATTTTCAATTAAACTATGATTAATATAAAAATTAGCATCATTATTTATTTCAGAATCAGTAAATGAATATAATGAAAACTTAAATAATTTATTTATTTTGGAACAAATTGAAGATTCATACTTTTGAATCTTTTCCATTTTTTATATATTTTATATTATGGTATTATTTTTATATTAAAAATTCAATTTTTTTACATATATATAAATTAAATGAACAATAGTCATCATTCTATAGATTACAAATTATCTGCAATAAAATTATACTTAAAACTAAAAAGTATTAGAAAAACATGTAGTTATTTAGATTGTTCAAAATCGTCATTACAAAGATGGTTACAAAAATATTTTGAAAATCAACTTTTTGAAAATAAACATTATAAACATAGAAAAACACTAGCCGATACAAAAATTTTAGATTTTATTAGAATAGAATTAATTAAAAATTCTACTATAACTCTTGCCAAACTTAAAAATAAAATATTTAATGTGTGGAATAAAAATATATCTATTTCATATTTATTTTACATAATTAAATACAAATTGAAAAATACATTAAAACAATTGAGGAAAAAATATTATCCTGAAAAAAAATTAATTACATATCGTAAAGATAAATTCAAATTTTATAAAAAAATTCTCAGAAAAGGAATAACTAAAATAATTTCAATTGATGAAACGGCATTTTACTTAAATATGACAAAAAATTTTGGAAGATGTAAAATAGGTAAAAGGTGTTATAAAACGACACATAAATATCCATTTGTCAAATTTAATTTTATATGTGCTATTAAATATGGAAAAGTTATAGGATTTAAATTGTATTAAAAAAGTAAAGGAGGTATTGATTTCATAAAATTTAATGATTTTTATAATAAATATATTAGAAATAAATATCATAATCATTTGATAATTATGGATAATGCAAGATTCCATAAATCACAAAGTGTTACTGAAAATATAAAAAAATCAAATAATACAATAATATTTAGTTTGGCATATAATCCTTCATTAAATCCAATTGAAAATTTTTTTAGTCAATTGAAAAATTATGTAAGAAGTAAAAGTCCAGATAGTTATGAAGATTTAAAAAATCAAATACACAAAATCATTATAAAAAAAATTAAAAAACATCATATAAATAATTATTTTAATTATTTATTTTTACAAGCAAAAAAATTTGTAGAAAACAATACTATTTAGGTGTCCCATTTTTCAGTGAAAATGGTGTAATTAATATTGATAAACTATATGAAGATAAAAAAGATAATTATTACAAAACAACAGAAAAAATAGAAAATATTCTTGAACCTAATTATTGGGATTTTAGAGAGTGTTTAGATAGAATAACTGGAACTTTAAAAAACTTAATTATTTCAAAAACTATTGATATATCAATTGGTTTAGACAATCCATATACTATTGTAAAAATTCCAGATCCAATCTTATACAAGGATTTCTTACACGAGAATTTTTCATATATAAATGATAAAACATTTATGTGCTGTTGTTTTTTATTTCGTTATATATCAGAAAATGAATTATTTTCAGTTAAAAGAGTTTATGATGATAAAAATTACAATATAATATTTATTCCACGATTGGAAAATGAGAATGAAAAAAAAGTTTTATTTTATTACAAAGTAAAAGAATTATAATTACTAAATCAAATATTATTTAATTTAGTAATTAAAAATTAATTTAATAATTTATCATGTGTTTTTGTCAAATGAGAATTATGTTTATAATATGTATATATTTTATCTAAAAAAATTGAAATTTATAATATAAACAATATACTTATTTATTATCCTAATTGTAATTAACTATGAATGAACAACAAACAGAACCTAAATGTTGTTATGGAACTAATGGTAAATGTTATTGTTCTACATTATTAAATACTTTTTTAATTTGTGGTGGAAGTGAAAATTATGAATATAAAAATTGTTGTGCGTATGGTTGTAATAATTGGTCTATACCAGTTTCTGCATCAGGATTAGGATGTCGTATTCATTGGGTTCCGATTAGTTGTTTAACAAATTCAGAATGTTGTGCAGATTATTGTTCTTGCCTATGTTGTAACTGGGATTGTGGGAAAAAAAAATATCCTTATAAATATTGTTCTTGTTGCTATTGTTATCCTAGTTTATTATGTGGAAATTATCGTTATTTTTCAAGTGGTCATATTTGCAACTTAAGTTTATGTTCAATGATGCAACAATGTTGCTTATGTCATGAAAAACAAACTAAATGTATTTGTTAAAAAATTGAAATATTAACTATATAATACACCATAAACTAAATCTATTTATTAGTTATATAATAGAATGAATAATACTGAAAATAATGGTCACCATTTATCTTTAAATTTAGGAAAATTTTTTACGTTAAAAATACATTCTAATATACATGATCATCCTACACAACCACCATTAGAACAATGTCACGTTTCACCAATTCCAGAAACATTATCTCCACAAAATTTACCACCACTTTCACAAACTATGAATACTATGTCAAATCCAAAATGTTGTATAAATACTGATGGTAAATGTCTATGTTATAGTCTTAAAAGTTGTATTATTTGTAGTGGTTCTAATGAATACAAAAATAGTAAAACATGTAGTTATGCATGTAATGATTGGAGTGTTCCGTTTCAAGCTACAGGATTTGGATTTAGATTAAACTGGTTTTGTTTAGGATGTTTAACAAATACATGTTGTTCTGAAAATGGTGAAATGACAAAATGTTGTGAATGTCCATTATGTTGTCCAAGTTTATTATGTTGTAACAAACGATATATTAGTAGTGGACATATTTGCAATTTAAATATTTGCTCAATGATAAATCAATGTTGCGTATGTCATGGAAATTATGATGTAAAATGTTAAAATTATTATGACACTTTAAACACTTAAAAATTATATTTAATATATAAATATTAAATATCAAAACATCAAAATTTTATAATAAGTATAACATTTTAGAACCTAAATGTAATTATTGAAATTTCTTCTGAAAAAATGAAACTCATAAATATCACCAAGTTTATAGATTAATTGCTCTTAAAAATAAATTACTTTTCCAGTCAAAAATCAATTTTTTTATACTAATTCATAAATTTTGTAAAAGATATAATATTTCGTATTGTATCTTTTTAATTTACAAAAATATATGTTTCCAATAATATAATGATTAATAAAGTTTTTCTTTTATAAATTTATTGTTTCATTTAATTATTCATGTATTGCTTTTTGAATTATTTCATGATATTCATGAAATTCATCAATTTTCGAAATATATCCTAAATCAAATAAGAACCATTTTATAATTTTTGAATATGTAAAATAATAATTATTAAACTTTTCTTTCAAATCAATTTCTTTTAAAGTATAACAACACATGATGAATGGATCTTCAGTTTCTAAAACATTACCTAAACTATATAACCATTTAGCAACTTCTAAATGCCCATGTATGCAACTTAAATTAAAACTTATGTCATTTTGAAAATGAATATTAACATTACCTAAACTATATAACCATTTTGCAACTTCTAAATGCCCATTTCCACAACTCATTATAAATACATAATCATGTTCAAGATGAATATTAATATCACCTACATCATAATATAACCATTTAGCAACTTCTAAATGCCCATTATAACAACTATATTTAAATGCATCATCATTAAAAAAATGAACATTAATATTACATGAACTATATATCCATTTAGCAACTTCTAAGAGTCCATAATAACAAACAACAATAAATAGTTGTTTCTCATCGAAATTATTTCGTAAAAATATTTCATGAACACATTTTCCTGTAAAATTATGTATTATATTGTGTTCTTTGCAATATGAATCAAACTTTTCTTTTGTTATCATTTTATTATATATAAAAACTAAATTATCTTTATATGATTAATATTTCAATTTTTAATTGAAATATTAATTAATCATCATAATAGTTTTTCTAAATCTTTTTTATTTTGTCCTTGAAAATTAAAAATCTATATTTTTGTTGATAGCAAATTTTTAGTAATTAAAAATTAATTTATCAAAATTTAATAATTTATCATGTGTTTTTGTCAAATGAGAATTATGTTTATAATATGTAGTTACCAAATAATTTTTATAAAATTTATTATCTCTTAATATGCTTATATATTTATAATTATTTTTTTGTAAAAAATTAATTATATTAAATTTTCTTATTTTATTATTTTTTTCGATATTTAATAATTCATAAATGTCATCTGTAGGTTCTTTTGTTATGTCTTCAATGATTAGTAATGGATGATATTTTTTAATTAATTTTTTTGCTCCATAAATTACAAATTTTTCCATTCCTTCGACATCTATTTTTATCAATTGAATATCTTGTTTTGATGAATAAAAATCATCTAACTTTATAAGTTGAATAATTTCTTTTCCATGACCTATTCCAAATGTTCCATAATTAAAGACATGTTTACTCTTGATATCTGAAAATTTATTCATTATTGTTAAAATTTTTTTATGTCCAACACCACAATTAAATGCAATAACATTATTTGTTTTATTTTGTTTAATATTTTGTAGTAGTAAACTATAAATATCATATTGTGGCTCAAATGATAATACATATTTTGAATAAAGAGAAAATGGAATTGATTGAGTTCCAATATGTGCACCTATATCAATTGATATTTCATCTTTGTTTAGCCATTCATAAATTGACAATATATTTTCTGCATCATATAAATAATGTTTATTTTTCATATATTGTAAAATTAAATCATCGTAATATCCTGAAAAAATAAAATCTTTATTCAGATCATTATAATTAAAATTTATAGTTTCAATTTTTTTCATATAAATTGAAACTATATTTTTTTATAAAAAATGAAAGAAAAACAAGTATGATAAAATATAAAAAAATTGAAAATTAAATGGAATAATGGACAAAGTAAAATTTATAGTTGAAAATGGTAATAATACATGGAGAGTTCGAAAAATATTGTAGTAAAAATAATTTAAGATATAAATTTAAATTTGAAAAAGATCCAACATATAAATGGAGTAACGAAAGTCTTTTTATAGTATTATGTAGATATGGATATATTGAAACTATAAAATGGTTATATAGTATAGTTAATATTGATATTCACTCAAATAATGAAGAAGCATTCAGAGGAAGTTGTAGTAGTGGGCATATTTCAATAGCAAAATGGCTATTGAAATATTCTAATAAAAATAAAGAAACATTAAATATACATGCTCAAAATGAAGAAGCATTCAGAGAAAGTTGTGGTAACGGACATATTTCAATAGCAAAATGGCTATTGAAATATTCCAATAAAAATAAAGAAATATTAAATATACATGCTCAAGATGAAGATGCATTTAAATCGAGTTGTTATAATGGGCATATAGAAGTAGCAAAATGGATTTTTGAAATTTTAAAAGTAATTGGAGAAGAACTAAATACGAACATTTATTGGAATTATGATACAATATTGTGTATATGTTGTAAAAAAGGACATATAGAAATTGGAAAATGGCTAATTGAAATTCCAAAAAATGGTGAAATAATAAATTATGAAGGAAAATTTATATGGAGTTGTAAAAATGGGTTTAGAACTAGCAAAATGGCTAGTTGAAATTTCGAAAGAAAATGGAAGAATAATTAATATTCATGCATATGATGAAGATGCATTTAGGTCAAGTTGCGAGAATGGATATATAGAAGTAGCAAAATGGTTGTTTGAAATTTCGAAAGAAAATGGAGAAATAATAAATATTCATGCAAACGGTGAATATGCATTTATAAAAAGTTGTGATAATGGAAAAATAGAAGTAGCTAAATGGTTGTTTGAAATTTCTAAAGAAAATGGAGAAATAATAAATATTCATGCAGATCACGAATATGCATTTAAAATAAGTTGTAAATGGAACAAAATAGAAGTAGCAAAATGGCTATGTAGTTTATGTGATGAATATTATATTGAGATAAAAAATGATAAAATAGTAAAATATGGAATAAAAAATATATATGATAAATTTTTGGAAGAGAAAAAAGGAATCAAAAAAGTAATAAAAAGATTACAACTAAAAATTATTTAATAGTTATTTTCAATAAAAATTGAAAATTGAATTGAATAATAAACAAATATATAATATATGAATAAAATGATAACTAAAGAAGCATTTGAAGAATATTGTAGCAAAAATAATTTAAGATATAAATTTGAGAATAAATGTTTTGAAGAAATTGAATTGATAAAAAATTGGAATAACAATACTTTGTTTAAAGTATTATGTCATTATGAATATATAGAAACAATAAAATGGCTATTAACATTAGAAAAAATAAATATTCACGCAGAAAATGAAAAAGTATTTAGAGTTAGTTGTGAAAGAGGCCAATTAGAAGTAGCAAAATTGTTAATTGAAATTTCAAAAGAAAATGGAGAAATAATAAATATTCATGTATTTGATGAAGTTGCATTTAGATATAGTTGTTATGATAACCATATAGTAGTGGCAAAATGGCTGATGAAAATTTCAAAAGAAAATGGGGAAATGATAAATATTCATGCAAGAGATGAAGAAGTATTTAGAGACAGTTGTCATTATGGCAATATAAAAATTGCAAAATGGCTAATTGAAATTTCGAAAGAAAATGATGAAATGATAAATATTCATGCAAATAATGAAGAGGCATTTAGATGGAGTTGTGAAAATGGGAAGATTGAAGTAGTAAAGTGGTTAATTAAAATTTCAAAAGAAAATGGAGAAATGATTAATATTCATGCAAATAATGAAGAAGCATTTAGAAAAAGTTGTATAAATGGATATATAGAAATAGCAAAATTGCTAATTGAAATTTCAAAAGAAAATGAAGATATGATAAATGTTCATGCAGAAAATGAAGGAGCATTTAGATATAGTTGTTGTTATGGGCATCTAGAAATAGCAAAATGGTTAATAGAAATTTCGAAAGAAAATGGTAAAATGATAAATATTCATGAATATAATGAATCTGCATTTATAAATAGTTGTTTTAGTGGACAACTAGAAACAGCAAAATGGTTATTAGAAATTTCAAAAGAAAATGGAGAAATAATAAATATTCATGCAAAAAATGAAAAAGCATTTGTATCGAGTTGTAGTAGTGGAAAACTAGATATAGCAAAGTTATTATTAGAAATTTCAAAAAAAAATGGAGAAATAATAAATATTCATGCAAATAATGAAGAGGCATTTATAGAAAGTTGCATATATGGACATTTAGAAATAGCAAAATGGTTAATGGAAATTTCAAAAGAAAATAAAGAAATAATAAATATCCATGCAAATAATGATAAGGCATTTAGAGAAAGTTATTTATGGAACAAAATAGAAGTAGCAAAATGGCTATGTAGTTTATGTGATGAATATTATATTGAAATAAAAAATGATAAAATAGTAAAATATGGAATAATAAACATATATGATAAATATTTAGATGAGAATAAAGGAATAAAAAAAATAATAAAAAGATTGCAACTAAAAGTTATTTTGTAGTTAATTTTCAATAAAAAATTGAAAATTGAATTGAATAATAAACAAATATATAATTTACTATAATATATGATAACTAAAGAAGCATTTGAAGAATATTGTAGTAAAAATATTTTGAGATGTGAATTTAGTAATAAATATTGTAAAGAAACTGAGTTAAGAAAAAATTGGAACAATAATAATCTTTTTTATGTATTATGTTGTTATGGATATATAGAAACATTAAAATGGTTATTAACATTAGGAGAAATAAATATTCATGCAAATAATGAAGAGGCATTTATAGAAAGTTGCATATATGGACATATAGAAGAAGCAAAATGGCTAATGGAAATTTCGAAAGAAAATGGTGAAATAATAAATATTCATATAAATAATGAAGTAGCATTTAGAATGAGTTGTATAAATGGATATATAGAAATAGCAAAATGGCTATTTGAAATTTCGAAAGAAAATGAAGAGATAATAAATATTCATGCAGAAGATGAAGATGCATTTATATATAGTTGTTATTATGGGCATTTAGAAATAGCAAAATGGTTATTAGAAATTTCAAAAGAAAATGGTGAAAAAATAAATATTTATGCAATGAATGAGGCATTTATAAACAGTTGTTCTCATGGGTATTTAGAAATAGCAAAATTGTTATTAGAAATTTCAAAAGAGAATGGTGAAATAATAAATATTTATGCAATGAATGAGGCATTTTATCAAAGTTGTTCTCATGGGCATTTAAAAATAGCAAAATGGTTTTGTAGTTTATGTGATGATTATTATATTGAAATAAAAAATGATAAAATAATAAAATATGGAATAAAAAAAATGTATGATAAATATTTAGATGATAATAAAGGAATAAAAAAAATAATAAAAAGATTGCAACTAAAAGTTATTTAGTAGTTAATTTTCAATTTAAAAAAATTGAAAATTAAATGGAATAATAAACAAATATATAATATATGATTGAAATGATAACTAAAGAAGAATTTGCAGAATATTGTTGTGATAATAATTTAAGATATAGATTTGATAATACCTATAATGAAGAATCTGAGTTAAGATCAAATTGGAATAGTAATAAATTGTTTGAAGTATTATGTTATTATGGATATATAGAAACAATAAAATGGCTATTAACATTAGAAAAAATAAATATTCACGCAGAAAATGAAAAAGTATTTAGGACGTGTTGTAAGTATGGAAATTTAGAAGTAGTAAAATTGTTAATTGAAATTTCGAAAGAAAATGGAAAAATAATAGATATTCATGCAAATAATGAAGAAGCATTTAAATTGTGTTGTTATCATAAGAATATAGAATTAGCAAATTGGTTAATTGAAATTTCGAAAGAAAATGGAAAAATAATAGATATTCATGCAAATAATGAAGAAGCATTTAGAATAAGTTGTCATCGTGGAAAATTAGAAGTAGCAAAATGGTTATTTAAAATTTCAAAAGAAAATGGTGAAATGATAGATATTCATATTGATAATGAAGATGCATTTAGAGGAAGTTGCGTAAATAGATATATAGAAATAGCAAAATGGCTAATAGAAATTTCGAAAGAAAATGAAAAAATAATAGATATTCATGCAAATAATGAAGAAGCATTCAGAGAAAGTTGTGAAAGTGGATATACAGAAATAGCAAAATGGCTATTTAAAATTTCTAAAGAAAATGGTAAAATAATAGATATTCATGCAAATAATGAAGAAGTATTTAGAAAAAGTTGTCATTATGGAAGAATGGAATTAGCAAAATGGTTATTTAAAATTTCAAAAGAAAATGGTGATATAATAAATATTCATGTGAATAATGATGAAGCGTTTAAATCGATTTATCGTTGTTACTATAATAATTTAAAAATGGCAGAATGGCTAATTGAAATTTCAAAAGAAAATAGGGAAATAATAAATATTCATGCAAACAATGAAGAAGCATTTAGATGGAGTTATGAAAATGGGAAATTAGAAATAGCAAAATGGTTAATTAAAATTTCTAAAGAAAATGGTGAAATAATAAATATTCATGCGAATAATGAAGAAGCATTTTTATATAGTTGTGGTAGTGGATATATAGAAATAGCAAAGTGGCTAATTGAAATTTCAAAAGAAAATGGAGATATGATAAATATTCATACAAATAATGAAAAGGCATTTAGAGAAAGTTGTATTAATGGATATACAAACATGGCAAAGTGGTTAATGGAAACTTCGAAAGAAAATGGAGAAATAATAAATATTCATGCGAATAATGATGAAGCATTTAGAGAAAGTTGTATTAATGAAAATATAGAACTAGCGCAATGGCTATGTAGTTTATGTGATGAATATTATTTTAAAATAAAAGATGATGGAATAGAAAAATACGAAATAAAAAATATATATGATAAATATTTTTTGGAAGAAAATAAAGGAATAAAAAAGATAATAGAAAGATTACAATTAAAAATTATTTAATAGTTATTTTCAATTTTGTCATTTTTTGAAATGACAAAATAATTTATAAAAAACACAAAGTATTTTTTGGAAAAAAAAATTTCAACACACATAGGTTACAGTGTGTGTGTAAAAAGTTTTGACTAGAAAATTTTATAAAAAGTTTAAAATTTTACACAAAAATAAAATAAAAGTAAATATACTTAAAACATTTTTTATTAAAAATGTTTTTTATTAAAAATATATAGAAAAATTAAAAAGTATGTATGAATACTAATTTCAATTAAAATAGCATATAGCGACAAAATAAAAATAAAAGTTAATATACATACTAAAAAATAAAAAGTCGTTTTTATTTTTAAAAAGTCAAAAAAAGTCAAAAATAATTTTACATATGATTAGTTTATAATCTAGAAATATTGAAATAAAATAAATAGATGAAAATACATTAAAAAATAATTTAGAAATATGAAAAAGTCAAAATGACTAAAGACAGTAAGAACATAAAAAATAAAATAGGAATATAAAACATATGGAAGAATATAGATGTGATTTATGTAATTATAAAACAAAAGACAAATCAAATTATAAAAGACATATAAAAAGTCAAAAACATAAAAAAAAAGTTAATATAGATAACAATAACGCAGAAAATTGCGTCGATAACGCAGAAATCGGCGTTATAACGCAGAAATCGGCGTTAAAAAAACGACTGAGAAAAAATTTTGAATGTGAATATTGTGGAAAAATTTATACAAGAAATGCAGATGTATTAAGGCATGAGAAAACATGTAAAAATAAAAAAGAAAAAGAAATTTATGAACTAAAATATAAAATTGAACAGAAAAATGAAGAAATAGAAAAACAGAAGAAAATAATAAATAAAGCAGAAGAAATGGTAATAAAAACAATAAATATAAATGACAGAATAACAAAATATTTAGAAATGAATTATAGTAATGTTCCTGCATTATTGCCACCAACAAATGAACAAATAGAAGAAGTCATTGACATTAAAAATAAAGATGAAGAATTTTGTTTTGGAAAATATTTTTTAGTAAATATAGATGAGTTAGTTAAAATTATTGGAAAAATTATAACAGGAATATATAAAAATGAAGAAAATATATTTTCAACAGATTTAAGCAGATTGAGTTTTTACATAAGAGTGAAAGAATTAATAAGAAAAAACAAAGAAGAAATGATAAGATGGATAAAAGATCCAAGAGGTATTAAACTGAAAGAAGTTATAATAGAACCAATAATAAAATATATGATGGATGAAATTAGAAATTATTTTGAGAAAATAAAATTGAAAGATGAAAGAGAAAATATAGAAATTATTACAAGAAGAAATGATGAGTTAAAACGAATAACTGATATAATGATGAAAGATAAAGAAGAATTAGCAAATAATATAGTAAAAAATATTGCACCAATATTCAAATTAAAATAATGACTTTATCAAATTAAATAATAAAAAAAATTGAAAATTAAATGGAATAAACAAGCTATATAATTTATAATTGAAAAATGATAACAAAAAAAGAATTTGTAGAATATTGTAGTAAAAATAATTTAAGATATAAATTTGAAGATAAATATTTGTATGAGTATTATAATGAATATCTTAATGCAAATTTGTCAAAAGAAATTTGGAACAATTATGATTTATTTGTATTGTTATGTTGCTATGGATATATAGAAACGTTAAAATGGTTATTGTCGTTAGAAAAAATAGATATAAATGCAGAAAATGAAAAAGCATTTAGATTAAGTTGTTATTTTGGGAAAATAGAAATAGCAAAATGGTTAATAGAAATTTCAAAAGAAAATGGGAAAACAATAAATATTCATGTAGAAAACGAAGAAGCATTTGAATGGAGTTGTAGAAATGGGAAAATAGAAATAGCAAAATGGCTATTTGAAATTTCAAAAGAAAATAGCGAGATAATAAATTTTCATACAGATGATGAAGAATTATTTAAATATTGTTGTTTTTGTGGGCATATAGAAATTGCAGATTTGTTAATTGATATTTCGAAAGAAAATGGAGAAATGATAAATATTCATTTAAATAATGAAGAAGTATTTAGATGGTGTTGTTGGGATGGATTGTTAGAAGAAGCAAAATGGCTAATGGAAATTTCAAAAGAAAATGGAGAAATGATAAATATTCATGCAAATAATGAAGAAGCATTTATATGGAGTTGTTTTCAGGGTCATATAGAAGTAGCAAAATGGCTAATTGAAATATCAAAAGAAAATGGTGAAATGATAAATATTCATGTAAATAATGATGAAGCATTTATATATAGTTGTTTTAGTGGACAACAAAGCAATTTACTTTGTAAATTGCTTTGTTTCCAAAATCATTTAGCGCAAAGCGCTAAATGATTTTGACATTTAGAAATAGCAAAATTGCTAATTGAAATTTCAAAAGAAAATGGAGAAATAATAAATATTAATGCATTTAATGAAGCATTTAAAATGAGTTGTAGTTTTAGATATATAGACATAGCAAAATGGCTTTGTAGTTTATGTGATGATTATTATATTGAAATTGAAGACAATGAAATAGTAAAATATGGAATAAGAAATATATATGATAAATTTTTAGATGAAAATAAAGGAATAAAAAAGATAATAAAAAAATTACAACTGAAAGTTATTTAATAGTTAGTTTTCAATTTTTTAAAAAATTGAAAATTAAATGGAAAAGAGTTTTATATATAATATTTAATTGAAGATGGTAATAATACAAAGAGAGTTTGAAAAATATTGTAGTGAAAATAATTTAAGATATAAATTTAGATTTGAAAAAGATTTGGAATATAAATGGAATAATGAAAGTCTTTTTATAACATTATGTGGTTGTGGATATATAGAAACTATAAAATGGTTATATAGTATAGTAAATATTAATATTCACACACAAGACGAGAAAGCATTTAGAGAAAGTTGTAGATATGGGCATATAGAAGTAGGAAAATGGCTAATGGAAATTTCAAAAGAAAATGGAGAAATGATAAATATTCATGCAAATAATGAAGAAGCATTCAGAGAAAGTTGTAGATATGGACAAATAGAAGTAGCAAAATGGCTAATGAAAATTTCAAAAGAAAATGGAGAAATGATAAATATTCATGCAAATAATGAAGAAGCATTTAGTGGAAGTTGTATTCGTGGAAATTTAGAAGTAGCAAAATGGCTAATGGAAGTTTCGAAAGAAAATGGAGAAATGATAAATATTGATGCAAATAATGAAGAAGCATTTATATGGAGTTGTTTTCAGGGTCATATAGAAGTAGCAAAATGGCTAATTGAAATATCAAAAGAAAATGGAGAAATGATAAATATTCATGCAAAAAATGAGAGTGCTTTTTGGTTTAGTTGTTCTTTTGGATATATAGAATTAGCAAAATGG
>Ga0265297_10008193_pt1 | contig 14060 bp, 13 predicted proteins | sample Munlanlwell13791_FD_192502 | JGI IMG/M metagenome (GOLD analysis project Ga0265297, IMG submission 192502) | Leachate microbial communities from a municipal landfill in Southern Ontario, Canada - Leachate well 137-91 | ecosystem: Engineered > Solid waste > Landfill > Unclassified | place... | reverse complement strand
GTAGGGTGCGGCATACTGCGGACAGTCGATAGCCCTGAGCAGCAGATAGACGGCAGCAGGATGAAACTCACATACACCCAGCGTAATCGGTATCGATGCGCCCTGTGTAAGCGTGCGATGCATTACCGTGTGGGTATTGGTCAGCCGTTCGGCGAACAGCCGCACCTCTTCCTGGTAAGCATCTTTAAATTTTTTAATCATGGTAGGCGACGTCTGCACATTTTTGAATAGCGCTTTGCTTCCCATGCTGCGCAGTAGGAATCTGAAGTACCCATAAGGGTTGAAGCTGTGTGCTTCATCCAGCAGTGTCGCAACTTCGGTACACGGCCAGCACCATACTGGCGCACTGCTGCCGAATATATCTGTGGCTGCTTTTTCCACCTCTATGGTCTTAGGATCATTTTTCATAAACAACCTCCCAACCATTTCCTCTATATTCTTTTACGCGTGCAGCCGATTTCCGTGCTGCGCGTTCACAGAATGTATCCATGAAGTCATAGAGTATGCCACATTCTTTTCCTTCGGCCAGCCTTGACAGTCTGCCAGGTATCTGGCTGCTGCTTATAGGGCTGGAACCTGCGTCCGCACGTATAAGGTGGGACAGCGATGCAAAGTCAACGCCTTCTTTCCAGACACCGGTGGATATTACACGTTTAAGCGTGCCCTTACGAAATGCAGCTGTGGCTATGTCTATATTTTTCTGACTGAGCTTGTATTTTGAAAAATCAGGCTTGCGCTTGTACTTTTCAAAGGCCTTTTTAAGATTGTCCTCGTTGAACGTACCGCTGTACATTACCAGGTATCCTGGCAGGTGCTGATGCAGGGCAACCGCGTGTTCCAGCGTATTGACCATTATCAGTATCTGCTCATCAGGACATGCCAAACGTATATCGCGTGCTTTTACTGCAATCGCTCTATTACGGTCGTGGTTCTGCCAATATGCATATCGCTCATAAATCCACGAAGGCATACTGCGTGCGCGCTCTACACCGGCGTCCTTTTGCCCCAACCATGAAAAGCCACCGTTGTCCAGCATCTTTACCTGTATGGGTGTTACGTTGCCTGCCTTTACAGCAGCCTCGTAACCAACCTTTATCAGTACTGGCCCGAATAGTGCCTCAATGGTTCTTTCGGCGTTGTCACCGCGTACCGGCGTGGCTGTAAAGCCGTACTTCCTACTCTTGTGGAATTTGGCAAGTACTTTGCCAACGTCATTATCACCAACGCCGTGCGCTTCGTCATACAGAACTATATCCACTTCTGCAGGGTCTATGTTCTTCAACGACGCCTCTGTGACACATATCACACGCTTGCCATTCAGGTCGCGTACGCCGCCGCAGAGCACACCCACCTTGTTGAACAGATCTTTACGTATGTCCGTGTACAGCTGGGTAATAACCGAGCGTCTGCGGGTTACTATCAGTATGGTATATTTTTCGCACAGGATACGACAAAGCTGTTTTATAACAAACGATTTACCGAAGCCTGTGGCTGCATTGACTATGCCCCCCTGGCTAGACAGCACCGACGCTATTACTTTGGCTTGTGGCCCTCTTAACGTTTCCAGTTTTGTAAAATCCGCTTTCAGCATGCCGACGTGTTTTACACGCTTATCCACTTCTGTGTACTTTACACCATTGCGGTCAAGGTACGCTTTGAATCTGAATGTAAGGCCGGACATGAACACTACTCTTGTTGCATCATTTACATCCGGCGTGAACAGAGATACTTCTTCCTGCGTATATTCTGAATGTCTGTACTTGCGCCCGGTTTCCTTGGCGTGCTCCCTTGCGGCTTTCTGCTCTTCTGGAGTTGTCCGCCTGCGCTTTGTGAGCTCCAAAGGCTCAGCAAGGAAGGGATCCCAGTTATCTACTACCGTAAAACCATCCAGCAGTGTAAGTGCTACCTTAAGCCCCTCTGGTTTTAGAATTGGATCTTTGTGTCGCTGCATCTTTCGAATGCCTCCTCGTGTGTCGGCAGCAGGATTATCGCCCCGCGTGCCCTTGCATTTGTTGAGAGCGTCTCAAACATTGCTGCCAGCACAACTATGTTTTCCTCGGTAAGGAATACCGAAGGTTCATCAAACATATAGATGCCGGTATCTATGGACGCTATTTCCGCCAATGCTATCTGAAGGCATCCTGATGCCAGGCTGAGTTCACCGCCAGAAAGCTTATCAATAGATGCTTTCATGCCATCTTTTTCAAACATGAACTGACGATTATCCGTTATGTTGAGGCTGAATGGCAGATCGTATATTTCACACATTTCCTGCAGTTTTGCAGACAATCTTGCCAGCTTTGACCGCATCAGTCTAGCTGGCACGTTATCTTTGTGACAACCGCGCCTTATGTTGATGAGTCTATCCCGCAGTCCCTCATAAACTGCTGCCTGCTTTACCGCAGATATATTCGACGCTGAACGCGCTTTGAACTGCTTGGCCTCTTCTTCTAACCGAGCCTTTTCACGCACCAGCTGAGTGTATGCGTCATCTGCAGTCTCATACCTTGCTCTGGCATCTGCTTCCGATATCTGGCCTACCGGTATAACCGCGGTCTTTTCTAATGTGTCCAAGTCCTGTTTAAGTTTTACTATGGATGCATCAGTATTGGTGTCCGTTGTTTTGGCCTGCTTTGTCTCTGTCTCCAGATCACATAGTAGTGTGGCAGCAATGCGGTGCGCTACTTCAGGTTTGCTTTCTGCAATGCTTTTGAGCGTGCTTGTTGTTGTCGCTATGCTGCGAACAAGTACTTCGTTGGTTCTTTCCAATGCATCAACCGAGCCGTCTACTGCTTTGCATAACAGTGCCCTTTTTGCTGCCCCATATGCCTCTACGTCGTTTATTTTGGTGGCGCATAACTCACACACGCCTGTTTCGCTCTCGTCGGCTACAAGCGTGCTATGGTGTAAATTACGCAGCACATCTTGATTCTGCGCCAGCTGGACTTCCAGATTTCCCTGTTCGTGCTTTACAGCCGCCTGCCACTCAAGCGTCTTTTTAAGATCTGCCAGTTTTGTGGTCAGAGCTTCACTCTGCTGCTCGACTTCTGCCGCACGCTTAACCGCTGCTTCTTTTGTTGCAGTACAGGTTGCGAGCCCTTTTCTTAATTCTTCGCGCTTTGCACTCTTTTCCTCGCTGGTCATTTTGCCTGCATTGGTCTTGGCCTGCATGTATTCATCTGCAGCCGCTGCTTTGTCTGTACCAGCTGCTATTATCTGCTCTTCCAGCACTTTCAGTGATTTAAGCATTGCCGCATAGTCGGCTATTGCCTGCTTTTGTGAAAAATCAGCAGGTACCGCTATTGTTGGAATTGTAAGTTGCATTTCCTGCAGCTCTTTACGGAGTTTATCGAAGCGCTCCAAACCGTATAATTGTGAAAAGAACGAATACATATCGTTTGTATCAGCTGACAGCAGCCAAGCCAGCTCACCCTGCCTGGACCACATGAAGCGAAACAGCAGGTTTACCGGCAGCCCGAAGTGTCCTTTCAAGTACTCGTTTACCTTCTTTCTGCCTATGATACTCTCAGCGCCCAGGGTAAGGACATCCTTCACCTTTGTATCGTTGGTGAAATGCCTGCGCACTATTATTTTGTTATTGCTGCTGTCGGCGTACAGTTCCAGTTCCACATAACCAAGTTCCATCGTATCGTTGCTCTGCAGATCTGACTGTGATCCCCATATTGGATCAACCATGCCGGTAAGGCCATATGCCAGTATCCGCAGGAAGTTGGTCTTGCCGCAACCATTGGTGCCCCTGAGCACCGTAAGGCCTGGCATGAACACAACATCCTTCTTCAGATGCTGGCACCCGTTAACTATCTTTATGCCACGTATGTGCATGCTATTCCTTCCTGATTATTGGTTGTATGTTACGAGCCCGCATCCATTCGGCTATTTCGGCCTTTGGATCAGGTGCCTCGTAAAGCCTTATAGCCTGTTCAGCTATGGTATCATCGTTGAAGAACTCGCTGAACGCGCCATGTACATCACCGGCGTCGAATGCGGTTATGTCAGCTGTATCCTCTGGTTGCTGTTCTGCCTGCGTACGAACAAACACGGGTATTACCCATTCGTCCGCCAACCCGGCTTTCAGACCAGGTATAACGCTTGGATCTGTGTAGTTGTAGAACAACACGGTCATCAGGCTGTTGCGCGGCAGCATACCGAGCAGAGCTTTCAGATCCTGTAGTGTACTGTCACCGTCGGCATAAGCGTAGTTGCGCACCGATATATCGTGCCATTCCGGCAGAAACAGGTTATCCGTATCAACAATAACCACTCTCGATAATTCACGCGCCTGCCGTATGTTTCTAGGGTACGCACTGCCGGTCGAGATTATCAACGTTTTATCGTTGTCTGTTGTACGTTCATCAGCTGTGTGCACATCACCTGCGAATACGCATTGTATATGCTCCGGTATATCCTCTGCCTGCACTGCCCATGCACCTTCGTGCCCCAGCAGGTGCCTGAAAGCATTGTGGATGAACAATATTCTTACGTCGTCCGGCACTCTTTCAAGTTCCGTGAGGAACAGCTCCCTTGTACGCTGGTAGGCTATACCCCATGCATGGTCATAACCAAAGGGTTTAAACCCTTTTAAATCACCACGCTTGCTGGTGACCACACCGGTACAATCCTGCATAGGCTGCATTGCATAGTGTATATCGCAACCCTCGAATTCAGGATCATGTGTACCGTCGATGTGCCACACGTTTAAACCGGCAACCAGCATACGGTAACAGGTAAGATCATATGCTGTTACCCGTACAGAGTCGAATGTGTCACCGCCCAGCACTATGTTTGAATCCGCGCTGTTCCTGCACAGCGTGTTTATCTCCTGGCATACACGCATTGCATCACCGGCTATCTGTGGAATACCCCTCCATATGCGGTTGGTTATGTGTATGTCCGAGCAGTATAGAAACTTCATAAGCTCCTTTCAGTTGAAATTAAATTCCATTTGTTGCATTTCGGTATTTTTAACCTGCTTCTTGTACTTCTGATTACCGCCGGCCAGAAGATATTTGATGAACAAGTATCCTTTCATAGTCCAGCGCCAGTGCAGATCAAGCTGTACTGCACCCGATGATCTGTTTATGCAGTTATGCCTATACAATCCGTAACCTTTGTTAACGTACTGCGCATACGGGCACCACATATTGCCCTGTCTGAATATCACACCGGCATCATTCAACTGTTTGTGAAGTGCCTGCGATGTTATACCCAGCATAACCGCTATCTGCCGCGTTGCTATACCCGTGCGATCAAAAACATCCTTTACAGGTATTTTATCCGCAGTGATATGCAGCTCATCCGCAAGTTCTTGCTGCACCTTTTTCACATGCTCTCGTAATGCTTTGGCCGGCATAAATCCTTTTTCCATTTCATCACCTGTTATGTTGACTTGTTTGTATAATATAATGGCTGTCCATATGGTAACTTTGTTACCCTTTCAGACACCGGTTATGCCTTGGTCATAGCAAGAACCATGCCAGTTAAAAGTTGGAGTGCATATATAGTTACCGGCTGAGGGGTTTGACGGCTGTATTTCAGCCGGAGATTCTCGAAGCGGGTGTATTTTGTAGATTAATCTTTTGGGATACCGGAAAGGGGGGTTCTGGGGGATAATAGGGGGATAGATTAATCTTTCATAGGGGTATGGGGGAAGGCTTTCTATCAGGAAAGGGGAAAAGAAGGGGGAGCTAGGGGGAAAACCCTAAGGGCTTTTCTATCAAGGAGGAAAAATATTTTCCAGAAATCAGCATTTTTGGTATTATTTTTAAACTGGTCAGTGGTATGGTTTCTTGTCGATGTCTTGCCATCCGGCGGATAACACCAACATAATGCTTTGCAATATACCGCAATTTTAACGGAAACGGGCATCTGCGCTATTTTATAGCCCCACCCCTTACATCGACATGGGTACCCCTGTACTGACGGCTTACGATTCGTTCTATGAAAACCTCCAGCCAGGGGTGCCACCCACACCCCGGCCTTCGGTATTAATCCTATTGCTGCTCTGCTTCAGCTTTACGCTTGTCTCTGAGTTTGTTCGCATCTGCTTCCATGTACTTGTAAGCATCAACGTGCGGCACTGGGAATACCAGGCCGGCAAGTATCAGCAGGTACGCTGTTGCAAATGCACTGCCGTACGCCCCTGACACATATAGTGCTGGCGGTGCAAGCATAAGCAGGCCATAGGCTATAGCTGTATTACGTGGTTTGCACTCGTATAACCTGGACTTGTGCATTGCGAACACGGCCCATATCGCACCCATGTATATGGCGGTGCCCAGGAACAACGGAAAGCACCGTACCTTTACAGGGTCGAGAAGGAGTACTGCCGCAATAACCGTTACTGCGTAGAACCACGGACGGAAAAGAAGATTTACAAAAACTGACATTGGGCCTTTCTTAGTCCATATCGTCTGTCGTCAACCCCTTTTGTGCCGGTTTGCGTATAACATCCTTTTTAAACTTGGAACCATCCATGTTTTTCTTGGCTGCATTCGTCAAACCTTTACCGAAAGCGTCGGCCTTTTTACGGTCGGGCCCGGCGTAGAGTCGTTTTGAAGACAGGTATGGCGCTGAATTGTTTGTTTTCATTGCATTACCTTTCTAGTTTTTAATTTTAGTTGTTTAAATTGTGTTTGTCCTGTAATTTATACCCTGGAGCATAAAAACAGGAGTAGACCTTTGGACGCCGCCACAACGTTGGAGAATGTATTCGTAGACCTGCAGTCGGGCAAGCTTAGGAACCTTGTTCCATTGCTGCCGCTGCTGAATATAGACGGCGTGCCATTTGGTCTGGATCTGCATTACCAGTTAAGTCCGGTACTTGAACTGGATGTGCCCAGCGATAATGTTTTCATGACCGCCAGGCAGGTTGGTAAAACTTTTATACTTACGGCCAGGAATATACTGCTCAGTGCCATCTGCCGCGGACACAACATACTGATGGTAGAACCACGCGGTGAACAGGCGTCGAAGTACCACCTTACTATATTGCAGCCGCTGTTGAAGAGCAGTGCTATACTTCTGTCCAGCCTGATGGACAACGGGGAACTTACCAGACAGAGCGTCAAGCGGTTTAAGTCCGGTTCTACCATGTACATCGATTATGCCTATATGAATGTGGACCGGCTGCGTGGTATCTCTGGAATACTGTGCGCTGTTGTCGATGAAGCGCAGGATATAAGGCCTGAGTTCATACCGGTAATAAAAGAGACCATGTCCGCACGGCTTGAAGGCGGTACGGCCTTTCTGTTCGGCACGCCCAAGACATCGCGTACAGCGCTGGGCGCAGGCTGGGAAAAGTCCAGCCAGGCGGAATGGGTTATACGCTGCTCATGTGGTTTCTACAACAATCCTGCTCCTGAGCAGCATCTGTATAAGATGATCGGCCGCAAGGGCTGCATCTGTGCAAAGTGCGGCCGGCTTCTGAATCCGGCCAATGGTGCGTTTGTGCATGCCTTCCCAGAACGCAGGCATATTTGCCGTGGGTACAGGATAAGTCAGGTCACACATCCGGTGCACTGTATGCTGGAGCACAAGTGGACACAGCTGCTGCAGAAGATGGAGCATGAGTATTCGGAGATAAAGTTTAAGAATGAGGTGCTGGCCGTAAATTGTGATGAAGCATTCGCAGTGCTTACACCACACGATCTGGTGAAAGCCTCCAATAAGTTGAAGTTCACAGACCTTAGTAAATTGTTTGAATACTGCAAAGTGAAATACTCCGAGATAGCGGTAGGCGTTGACTGGTCCGGAGGTGGCGCGGTATCCGATTCATACACATCGCTTGCAATAGTTGGCAGGCTGCGCGGCACTGAAATACTTGAGTGCCCTTATGTGGAGCGCCTTAAGAAGAGCATGGACGCATATTCGGAAGCCGACTACCTTATGCATGTTATCCGCGGTTGCGGTGCACGATTTATGGCGCATGACGCGGACGGCGCAGGGTTCCTTCGTGAGGAAATCCTGAGGCAGCGTAACATATCCTCGGATATGATTGTAGCGTATAAGTACGTAGGGCCGCGCCCTGGTGACGTTATAAAGCTGCACAAACCGACACGCGATTTCGAACGCCCTTATTACAGCCTGGATAAATCCAGGAGCCTTATGACCATGATCTACTCGCTTAAAGACCAGAAGATAACAATACCGGACTACACGCCTACCGACCTGTCCGGCCCCCTTACAGACCTTCTGGCGCTTGTTGAAGACGCCAGGGAAACAAGGTCTATGGAATATGTGTACCTGATAAGCAGACAGCAGGGCATGCCGGATGACACCGCACATGCCCTTAACTATGCCTGCTGCGCCCTATGGGACTCATATGGCGCATACCCGTTATTCGGTCCCGGCCTGTCTGACAGCGCCGTTGATTACCCTGGGTTCTTCCCCAAAGTGGAAACCTTCATGGCCTAGGCCTTGCGGTGCTTCTTTATTTCAGCCGCCAGGCTCACCATATTGTTTATAACAAGGTTCACCAGATTTGGCGCTGCACGCCAACCACCCACCCTTGATATAGCCGGTGTCTTTGAACAACGGTCTTCAAGCTCCGCCATTGTGATGCCATTCTCCTTGAGGCCCTTTTTGATGGCCTCGGCCTGCTCTTTCGTCAGCCCATCCATATCGGAGCCTACTGCTGCTGGTGTTGCCGCAGGAGCCGCTGCTGGCGCCGCTTTCGGTGCGGGCTTGGGCTGAACAGAAGCCTGTTTAAGGAAGTAGTACTTAAATGCCCTCGGTTCCTGTGCCGGATCTTTGCTGACATCACGGCGCAGAACTATTATCATGCCGTCACGCATAGGTGCAGGAAGTGACGCCATGCCTATTTCGTCGAAGCCCGCGGTGTTACCGGCAGGCGTTTTGCCTGCACCGGCAAGCCGCTGCACAAACGCCTCTTTGCCCAGACTGGCAAAGGTTTCTGCGTAGTCAGACATATCCATGGTAGTGCCGTCTGCAAACTGGAACACAGCCGCAGTGGCAGGTACTTCATCATCGAGGACCACAGCTGGTGTTTCTACAGCGGCTGGATCGCCGCCTGCTGCCAGAGATGCTGCTGTAGCTGCTTCGGCCTGTTCCCGAGCTATCTCTGCCTTGGATCTGCGTTTACGTTTTTGCGCTGCTGGAGCTGCAGTTGGTGCCTGTGCTTCAGGCGCTGGCGTGATTTCAGGTTTTTCTGCGAACGCTTCAGTCTGCAATGCCGGGTCCACAGACGGCATCTCTGTTTTATCAAACACGTCTGCCACCCTGTTGCGTGCATCCATAATTGATCCACCGCACTCAAGGCCAGCTATGCCGCCCGGCACCAGTACGGAGCCTCTTCTGCTTTCAATGCTCACTTTGTGTAGCATAATGTTGCCGTGGATACCCACGTCGCCATCTTCGAATCGGCGCATTGACAGACCCACATGCACGATTGTGTTTTCCAATCCTGCAGTCTGTTTCCACGTGTTGGACATTTCGTCGAGAATGCTCTTCTCTACTTCCGGGCTTATCATGGTGTCCAGCGACGCCAGGATAGCCTCCTTTATTGTTTTGCTCATTTCATTCCTTTCCGCCTTTTCGGCTTGTAAAATTTTTAAAAACTTGTCCAGTATACTTCAAAACAGGAGATTTTGAATCATGGCCAAGCAGAGTTTCAACAGGATTAAAGATCTGGTGGTATTGGATGGTGTACTTGTACTTCGTGTATATAAAGGAAAGAACCTGCATGACAGGTATATGACGCCGGTGGTTGCGCAACAGTATCTGGACAGCTATATGTCGCAGCTTCCAAGCATGTCAAAAGTCGATCTGGAAGGAGCTGCTGCATTCAGGGAAATACTCATGGAGTTCAAGGCCAAGATAGACGAGGCTCTTGTGTGGCGTGCCAGCCGCAATATCTCACCAGCTGAGATGCTACCGGTAAAAAAGACAATGGTAACACAGGAAGAGTTAAAAAGGCTTCTGGATAAACAGGATTCTAAGGAGTTGATATAAACCGGAGAAGGGGAACCCACCGGTTGATAATAACTCACCAAAACCTGATATCCAGAAGCCATCGAGATACTTAACTTCGTAGTAGTGCGGTTTTTGCATCGTAGCGTGGCGGCTGGTGACACGCGGGCGTAGCCCGAAGTGTAACCGTCCGCCTGCGTAGTTGCAAAACACCTGTGAAACGGACGATAAGCACCCGAAGGGGGCAGATTGTCCTTTCACAAACCTTCTGACAAGAAGGTCAGCTTGTCTACCATCCGAAATGAAATAATTTGTACTCTGCCGGTATCAGCAGAACAGCTTAAGTATCTCAGTATATTATGCCAAAGAACAAGCTGCTATTAACCACAATCAGAGTGTTTGCTTGTTTTTGGACAAAGGAAGTTGTTTGAACTGCTCCACTATGGCAGCAACCTTGTCGTTTGCCATCTTATCCAGCTCCTGCACCAGATTCATCTGGCGGCTGAAATAGAAGTTTGTATCCTCGGGCGAGAGCGCAAGCGATTCTTCGGTGCGCTGTATTTCACGGGCATCGAATTCTGCAAAGTTTAAAATAGCAGGCGCTTTGGTCATGCCGTGTATGGACAGAACATTGCCGGCATAAGCTTGTATCTCCGGACAGAATTTAGCGTCGTCACATATCTCGGGGCCTATAAGCTCCTTTGCCTCCACAACGCCCAGAACCATATCATCAATGCTGGCATATGGAACCATCTCGGAGTCTATGATACGCATGTTTAAGACATTGCATGTAACCAGGAATACTTCCAGAGCTTTAAAGAACGTATCGTTGGAAAGCAGGGACAGGCCGCAGTTGATGCGGTCAAACCCCCAGCTGGGCAGTGTTATAGCGCAATCCTTCTCTATGGCCTCTTTGAGTATTTCAGGTTCCCAGTCCAGTACTTCAGAACCATACATATCCAAAACCAATGCTGTGAGGCTGGACGTGAAGCTGCTTCTGGCTTTAAACCATTCTGATTTAGTCATTGAAGGTCTCTTTTAAAAAAGTTTTTCTATGGCATCCGCAAGGTGTTTGTCTGCAGCCGCTATGGTGCTTATAACCGAGGTATCGTCGGCGGCCTCTATTCCGGCTGCTTTAAACAAGGGCTCCAACCGCTGCTTGTTCTCTATGACAGCACGCTTTGAAAGTATGACACCATTGCTCATCGGCAGCATATCGCAGGCTACCTTGTAGATATCAGACATTGTATGCTGATACAACTCCTGCTCTACATTGTCGTAAGAGGTTTTGAAATAGTGGTCGGCGGCGTCGAGCACCGAAGCAAGCTTATGCATGTCGGACTCTGATACGTAGCCATCAACCTCGTGTATGTTGTCGGCAGATGCCTTTACCATATCGGATACTTCACGCATACTCCACGATGACATGGACGCGGCACGCTTGTTTACCACTGTACGCACATGCTCCAGTGTTGCAGCGCCAAGCCCTGCTGTCTTCTCAAGTTTTGAGTGTATGTCTTCGGATATGTCCAGATTAAGCTTTTCGGCAACATTGAGCAGATCCATTGCCGCACGTTTGCGTACATGATATGGGTATTTGCAGGCCACAAGGCTTGCCGCCACCTTCTGAAGTGATGCCGGGCTGTTGATATACGCCGAATAGATGGCCTGGCCTGCATCGGATGTTATTTTGAAGTTAATGGTCTTCACATCGGCCAGCTTCTGCAAAGGTTGCATGTTGTGTACGCCGGCAGCCTTTATCAAGCGGTCGAGAACATACTTCCGTGTGTCGCCAGAATCCATGAACTCTATAATGCTGGTATGCACGGCTGCGCGTTTGTGTACCGGATACTTGCGATTTATGGTATCTGCAAACATCTCGGAATGCAGGCTGTCGGTCTCATCTGGATCGTAATCCAGTACCTCCTGGTTTGCCGCATATTTAAGGATACTCAAAATCTGTTTATTGTCCATATCCGAACCCTTTCAAAATAAACCTCTGCTTTACAGGTTATTATAGTCCGCTTATGGACATTCCGCAAATCGGGTGTTTTTACATAGTTTGGCCTCATTATTTTCCGCCCAGGCGGAAAAACCACATTATTTCCCATTTAAACAACGCGGTGGTATAGTACTGACAGAGGTGCGGTTATGATTACTCTAAAGCAGGTTATGGCGACACAGGAACTGGATGTGTTCCCGTTGTTCGCCGCAATACGCAAGCGGAAGATGGGGATAAAGACATGTTGCAGGAAGCAGGTGTACCCATGGCCTGCCGCAATAGTGGCCGCAGAAAGGTCTGCAATGATTCAGGATTATGCCTTATATAAAAAAATAACAGGAGGACAATAATGCCGTCTATAAACGTGGCCTACACAATCTCACCGGAAAGCACAGATCAGAGGCGTTTAACCGTAACTGTAAGTACTGCAACAGGAGTCGATGCCAATATTTTTGTGTTTCAACGCCTACCTGTATCCGACAGCCTGACGCCCTATGATGAGTGGATAGGCGTGGCATCACCTGCAGACCTATCTCAATACCCTGCGGACGATCCAGGCACTGGAACATATTGGCGCAGTGATTCTGCCATACTGGACTTCAGAAGCACCGAACTGCTTGAACGGGCTATGGATAACATACAGGAGGACATCCAGAGCCTCATAGATGCACTCACCGTACTTGCAACCGCCGGTACATCTGGAAGCTGGAGCTTCACAGGCTAAAAAACATTGGTGGCCGGAGCCTGACCGTGCTCCGGCGTGCCAATGCAAAAACAACTACAGGATCATGTGACTATTGGCAGGACATCTCCATGGACCGGCCGGATCTGCGAGCCGAGGCGACCTCGGCTCGTCAGCAGATCCGGCAGGTCCTGGAAATGGCCACGCCAATACCTGTCAGCCATCTATTGCCAATCAGGCAAAGACATAGTGCTGCCGATTACAGCAGCTTTTCTTGTTTTTGACTCTCGTTTGACTACGTAGGACTCTACGTTGAAGGTACGTCGCCGGCGGAGACTCCGCCGGCGACGTAGCAAGACTGTAGGCGATCTATGCCGGTGAAGGCATATTCCGTATACTGTGCCGGTATCAGCACATTGTCTCAAACGAATAAGAGTTGTTCACTGGCATTGTGGAGGATATCGATCCATTAGAAGTAGTCCAGTTCGGATTTCCGTTGAGACAGAATGTCCGTAGGAAATCCGGTATGGTCTACTTCGTTAGGTGAGATATCTATCCTTTTCGCTGTACTGTGGTTTACACCGAATACAGTTTGCCGGTTTCGGCAAAGTTTCTAAACTACTCTCAATATATTATGCCACAACTTCTGCACAGATTAAGCTGTCAACTTCAATCCAGGCTTCTGCAGCGTATGTTACGCCTATGTCCATCAGCATAAGCCGCGCAGTCCGGATATCTTTGGCTTTGTCCGGCAATGTCTGCTCCAATCCTGATAGTGCACCCGCCAGAAGGCCTACATTCTTATTAGCTGCGGCAATGGTGGCAATACCTTTCAGCGCAAGCACTGCATTCTGCTTATCTGTTATTTCAAAGTCGGGATCTACAGCAACCAAACTGCTTTGCACCAATCCCAGCAGCAGCTCGTCGGTGTCCTCCAATATAGTCATAGCACTTGAAATAGTGCCGGCCAACAGGGGGTGTGTCTGCAGTGCTTCCCATGCCGCATTCTGCAGTTCTGCAAGGCATAGTTGTTTGTGTTCCATATAGCCGCACAGATATTCAATATAGAACACCCTTGCGGTGTACAGGTGCTTCTTCACGCAATCAAGGCAGGCCTCCATATTTATAGCCTGTTCCTGTTTGGGCAGTAGGTACACAAGCCTTGGCGGTATTGATATATCTTGTTCCGGCCAGATTTTCTTGGGTAGTTTTTCAAGGATAGTGTTCTTGGGTAGTTTTATTGACCCAAGTGCATCTGCCAGTACAGGGTTGGCCGACAATATTGTACTGTCCTCTGTGGACAGACTTCTGGCCTTCTGAATAAAGAAGTGCACTATCTTGGACTTGTATCTGTTCTTTGTGCATGCGCTGCAGGTTGCCGATTTCAGCTTCTCCCTATATTCTATTATAGTGCTACCCAGCCCAAGG
>Ga0265297_10008192_pt1 | contig 14060 bp, 6 predicted proteins | sample Munlanlwell13791_FD_192502 | JGI IMG/M metagenome (GOLD analysis project Ga0265297, IMG submission 192502) | Leachate microbial communities from a municipal landfill in Southern Ontario, Canada - Leachate well 137-91 | ecosystem: Engineered > Solid waste > Landfill > Unclassified | place... | reverse complement strand
CCCAGATGATGTGCAGGCACCTGAACCTGCAAGATGTTACAAACGACCCGAGAATCGGCATATCGAGTGCCGCGTTCCTCTGCAAGTCGGCTCAGAATCTCCACTCCTACTGGACCTCGGCCATGTCCGCCACTATGTTTCGACGCGAAGGCGGCAATTGTCTCATCTGGAAACCCGGCATGGTCGTATACGCCATCATCAACGACAGTGATGTACGTGTCTCTTTGCCCAGTATCGAATCCCCCGCAGAGTCGATGTTCGTAATCGTAAACAACACACCCGGCGATGTGTTTTACCTTATAGAAACATGCGTTTCCTCAGAACCCGCAAAACTCGATTGCCTCGGCCCCGGCAAGAGGGTCGTTCTCGGGAGGGACGTCTGTAGGATTATCGTCTACAAGTACGACAACACGAAGATCCCCGAGCGCGATATCAGGCCAAACATGGCAGACGCATCCGGCGCTGATTTGCGCTATATCTTTGCGGATTCGCGGCGTTCCGCACCACACTCCTCCTCGTGCCAAGAATGATGGAATGTAGTGAAAGTGAAAGTGGAAAAATGGGGAAAAAGGAGGAAAAAAACCGAAGGCGTGTTTGCGGTTTTATTTTTGTTTGTTTTGGATATCCCTCCTTTATCAACTCATTTCTTCGATGAGGGAGATCGTGCTCGGCGATGATATCGTCACATCAGAGCAACGTCATCGGTGATCGTGCCATCTTTTCCTCACAGTGGCTCTTCTGAACCAACACCCGGTTCATAGCATCTCAGTTGCACGCGGTAGAGTCTGCTGGTTCTGAAAAAACCCGGGTTAATAACCACCCATTCTGTCTTATCTTCTGGTAGATAGTACTCTATAAGTGCCGTTACATGTCCTGCGAATCGCTCGTGCATCATTCCTACAAGTGCCCGCTTCTCGTCTTCACTGAAATCGCTTGCAGGAAACTCGCATGAGATTTTCCTGTCCCGCACAGCAACCATTACCGTCTGGTATATGTACCCACGCAGTTCTTCCAGCCGTTCCGGTGCCACCGGCTTCCGCGTGATCGTCATTACCTTATCGTATTTGAACTCCTCGGGAAACTCCGCAAGCTTCATTTTATCCTTTGTCACTTCGTGTGCCGTCATTTCGCTTCGTTTCTCTTTTTCTCTTTCAATTTTCCCTCCTTATCATTTAAAGGTAGATGTATCTCGAGAATTCCCTTGCACAGAAAAATTGGAAGGAAGGAAAAAAATATTCTATTTTTAGATTTAATTTTTTTAAAAATTGGACAAAAAAAAGTTTTGCAAAACTCCCGTGGAGTTGATAGGCGTTGCGCAGACCGGCACCACGTCATAGATATTTTTTTTTCAAAAAAAAGACACTAACCACAAAAAATATCTTTTTTTTTGAATTGTCGATGATAACTATTTTATGCGTTCGTACCCGCCTGTTGCCTTGGGGGAGGACAAAGGAAAGAGAGAAAAATGAACAAAGATAAACGCAACGCAGGATTTTTAATCTTCATGTCTTCCTGCATAAACAGGATCGGGATGGAATCCCCCGTATCCGTCATCAACTCTGACCGGTTCCTAATGATGGGAATATACTGCCTTGTGTATCCACTGATGAAACACAGGTGTAAGTATGATCTCTGCAAGACTCGGTTCAGATCGCGTGATGCAGTTTGCAGATTCTGCCCATCTCATCAAAGAATGATCGACGAGGCGCTGGTCGTTGAGAGATCATTCGGTCGGTGCTATTGCACTATTGCTGAGATTCAGAGGTCGAATCATTGCCACATATGCATGCGGGACCATCCTGCAGAAAAGCTGTGGGATTTTGGCAGAATATACCGCAACAGCACGTTTCGGTGCGATGGACACATGATTCTGTGCGAAGACTGCCTGGCGGTACAGGGCAGACTGGGAAAAGACCGTCTGGGGAACACCAAATTTGCCATGAACCACGGAATGCGGAAATTGCTCTTTTTCAGCAGAAAATACTGATAATGCTTCGCTTCTTTTTTTTTTACATCACGAAAACATATTCCTTCTGTAACATAAAGCGAAGCGAAGCAAAAAAACTCAAGGAAAAATGGACAGCAAGAAATACTACACGGTCGAATAGGCGGCGGCGATTCTGGGATTAGATGATCTCGAACGCGTCTGTAGAGTGTCGCTAATCTGGTACGTGGAATGTCAGAAAGTTGGGGCGGCATGCCCATCCGGCATAATGGCAGAACCAGTTGCGGCTGTGGCAATCCTGAAGAGGCTGTACAAGAAGCACTACCCCAAGGAGCGCACCGCCCTCGCCGCCGCGGTGCCCATGCCGGAACAGGAAATCACTTGCAGGATCCCGGGGATTCTCTGTGACAACATCTGCGACGCCCAGAAGTATCTCCTCGAAAACAGGCAACATCCAGAAAACATGGCACAGTTCCACGACAGCCGCATCCTCCAACCGCTTGGCCCCACCACGACTTTCGACATCCCGGTCAGCGGAGATGTTGTCCTCGAGATCAGGTTCTCCAATATGAAGCGCGTCAAGCCGGCCGAAGAACCGACGATCACCATCGCAAACAGGACGCTGCCTGTGGTAGACGGCCGCGTGCGGTTCACGCATGTCCGTGAAGACCGCATGACCATTACCATTGTTGGCGACGAGGTGTCCGTCGACGCGTTACCGATCTTCGTCATGTACTGCAACCCAGTCAACGTGACGACGAACTTTTTCGGGTTTCCAGATGTGATCTTCGGGATGCTGGATGCCGAGCCCCGCAGGATAATGAGCTACACGAGGAAGATGTTTTGGGCGCCGAGGGGGCTGCCGGTCGTCGAGGTCGGTGTGAACTGGCTTGAGAAGCCGATATGAAAGATGAAAAAAAAAGTGAGGGAAGTGGGCGGGCCACTTTAAAAAAAAAAGTCTTTCGAAAAAGGAGAAGTGTTCGAACTCTGATGTCAAGGTGATGATAACCCTCAAAGACGGTTTCATGTGTCTTGGTTAATAGACTTTATCGCAAAATAAAAGAAATAAAGCGAAGCGAAGCAAAAAAAACAATGAGCTACATAGCAGAAAGGTGTTCTATATTAGACGCCGCCGATATTATCGGTATGGACAAGGAGTTTGTACAACGTCCCGAGGTGGCACGGTGCTGGAACGTCCTGTGTTCCGAACACGCCGTCGGGAACACGCACAGCGGGTCTCTCACTTTCCCGGCCTGGGCAGCGGTTGCCATCCTCGACCGCATCCGTAGGACCTACGAGGCGAAGCACGCACTTCCACCGACACGCACAGGAGAGGAGTTCTGTCTGGGGTATACTCCTCAGCACTTCATCATGTTCACCGGCGACGCCTCGACGTTCTTGGTGAGAGAAGTCGTGTCTAAACGCGATCGGATTCGCGACATATGCGAGGGCGCCTCGTGCAAATACATCTCTGTTCCATCGGAGAGGTATAGCGTCTCTGATTTCAGCGTCTTTGTGCTGACGGAGAACTGTGCGCCGATCCACCCCCTCGGCAAAACGGTGCAAGTCAAGCCGCTCTCGTGGGGAATCGTCGAAAACCAGACGAAGCAGACGATCTACGTGGAACTTTGTGGTCCTGACGGTGGCTCAATGATTCTGGCCCCCGGCGAATACTTCCAGCTCGTCGGCTCGGTCGATTCCGTGTTTGTCAAGGCCACGCCCTTCGGCCCCGCGCCTTCCGAAGGAGCTCTCCGGGTGAAAGGAAACCAGACGATCGACGTTGCGTCCAGCGGGGCTCAGCTCATAGTGCACCATTTCGTCGGATCTCAGCTGGTTCGCGAATCCTGCTTTGACGACAAGATCGGCAGGGTCATGCTAGGCCCCGAGTATGGCCGTTTTGGGAACGACGTCCCTATGAAACTCTCCGTCGCGGCCGGGAGTTACAACGTTTACATCCTGACCAAGGACAAAGGTAACGTCGGGCCTCACAAACACGGCTGCCGCGCGTACAACCGTAACTCATTCGGAGAGGTCGGGGTCATCCTGAACCAGACGGGCGAGACGATCCGGGTGTCGGGAAACGACGTTCGTGGAGTATTATCGCTCGATAACAACGAGGCGTTCGCGCTGTTCGAGACGGACTCGAACCTGCAGATCTTCTGCCCTGTTTCTGACGTAAAAACGACAGACGCTGTCGCGGCACCCCATCCGTACGTCAGCTCTGTGACGTACACGTACACCCTGGAGTCCTGGAGGCGGGCAGAACGTGTTGATGAGCACCTTGAAGGAGCTTTTGCAAGCGAGGCGGGCTACGCGCTTCCGAGGGAAAATCTGTCGTGCGTCGACTATATCGCGTTCGCGAACATGGGAGTTCCCGTCGGACGCCTTGTGTCGGCGGAGGAGATCGAAAGACTACCTAGGTCGACCAGGTTCGTGCTCGTCAACTATTCGAGCCGCGTGGTCCAGACTGCCATCACTCACGCCGACGGATCCGTCCGTTCCATCAGCCTTATTCCAGGTCGTTCGGAGAACATCGGGAGGGGAGCCGTCTCCATCAAGTTCTGCTGATAACAGACGCCCGGGCGGGGTATGATGGAAAATGAAAGGGAAAAAACAAGAGAGACCCTGAAAGACAAAACAAATAAATTGGAGGGTTCTTCGTCGTTTGTTCATTTTTTTATTGCCAAGCTTCAACGATTGTGTAGATTATGTGCAGCTTCTTCTGCAACACAACGATCGAACGCACTTCGGCCATTTATTTCTTTTCCCACAAAACGATTCATTTCTTCAGTTATCATTTCTGTGTACATCAGAAGTAGTACCTCCGCTTCAAACGAACTATCTCTTCCTCTGCTTGGCGCTTTTTGAACTCTAGGGCGATCAACTTGTCGGCCAGAGACAGGATTTCGCCCTCGCGGTCGATTCCTTCCAGATGATAAAACCTCGGATTTTTACCGACCAGTTTGCGCGCTTTGCACAGGCACAAATCCGCCAGGTGACTGTCCGCCTTGTGTGCCTCGTAGAAATCCGCGCGTTTGTGTGCGATGATCATATCGTCGATGTCCTGCCCCACTTGCGTCCAGAATTCGCTCTTTTCATCTTTTTCCGCTATGCCGATGTCGCTCTCAACGTTTGCCTGGATAATATTTTTCGCCATCGCACTTTTTTGTTTTTTTGTTTTTTTTCAAATTGTATTACCCCTCGGATTAGGAAGGTATTTATGTCCCAAATTTTACGTGTTCCAAATATGTTTTTACCCTGTGAAAAGACAAAACAAATAAATTGGAGGGTTCTTTGTCTTGTTTGTTTTTTCGGATTGTCGATGCCCCTCTCGATAATTTTCAGGGATTTCCCACTTTTTGTTCGACAGTGGTCGATGTTTTTGAGACTCTGTAGATGATATTGGTGACATAGGGGCCAACGAAGATGGCGATGACAAGAGCCCCCCACGCCCATCCTGGACGGCATTTTGTGCTCGCATACACCACCCCGCCCATCGTCATGCCGCCAACGATTATGAGCGACGCAAGACTTATCATCTGCTGTTTACGGAATTTTGCCTTGAGATCTTTATCTTCAGTCGTGGAACCCGACGCGTTTGCTGGCGGCTTTACGCTCAGCACGGCTATGATGCTGAGCGTGTAAATTACGGCCACGATCCAAAACGGAACGTTTTTGTATGCGGGACACGCTTTTCCTGTAGACATGTTTTCTGACTGTAAATTCCTTTTTTTAAATGCGAACAGGCGACATTTTTTTTCCCCATACGAATTGGCAACTGAAAATTCTTTCAGAAAAAAAATTACTGTGACGAAGGCGAAACCTGCTGAAAAGAAAAAAAGACAGAGTGAAAGATGACGACGTTTGAATGCGAAACCAGCGACGACGTGTACATGGCGACCGCGCCTTGTCCTAGGGCATTCGAGTGTTACGATGAAGGGATCATCCTGGACACTCCTGAATTATCTTCTTCGGACGAAGAGATATACGTCCCGCCCGTGGACGAAGACACCGCAGAGAAGGAAAGGCTTCGCCACGATATCACGTTGGCCTGGGAACTGTTTTCCGTCGGCTTGAGGGTTCTCCCTTCGTGTGTCACTTATCCAACCAAATCGTTTGGAATGGACAGCGTCGCCTACATTCCGATCACCTCGGAAGAAGAACTCTCCACCGGAACTGTGCAACTTTATAGGCTGGCACGCGATAACTGGCTCGCAGCCAAGGAGTTTCTCGTGCAACACGGAGAACTGCCACAACAGCAGGTCGGAACAATTGTACCTTCGACGATGTGACGAGAGGGGTCGTTTCTTGATTTTTTGAAATCGAGAAAATGATGGGGGAAAAAGAGGTCACTGCCTCGTGGAAGAAGAAGAAATTGCCGCGTCGGCTTCGGCCAGCTCAGCTTCGAGCTTTTTCAGGTGCATCTTTTTATATTTCGTAAAATCGGCTGGGTCGTACGGTTTACCCGACTTTCGAAAATCGCCGACGGCTGTATCGTGCAGTCTCATGATGAAGTGGTCGAAACGTTCGAGAGAAAAGTTTTGATGGGCTGCACAGTATTGTGACCCGCCGACGGCCCTTTGGGGACATTTCTCTGGATAAAGCAGGTTTACGAATGCCAGACAGCGATTTTGTTGCGTCATCTTCGTTTCGTTTCGTGTGTGTTTTTTTGTTTTAATTCTTGTTTTATTTTTTCTTTTCTGTGAAGTTTACCAACAACACACATTACAACAGCACTTCTCTGTCGACTCTCTCAGATGTCGCGTTGTACGAGTCGACGTTGGTGAGGGTCTCGAATAACTTTGTCTTCGAGTTTAGTAGTTTTACGAGTTTCGCTTCTGTTGGCGATCTGAGCTGACGCAAGAACACTTCCATTTCTTCCTTGCGCGACGAGTCGTTTATTTGGTACGACATGCGAAGACACAGCAGTTTTACGATGAATGGTACCACGATGGTGTCTTCGCTTGTCTGTACATAGGCGCTCCACGCCGGTTTATCGGGAGATGACTTGTTATAGAATACGAAATTGGTGTCGGCCAACGCTCCCACACCAGCCTGGAACACCGCTTCTAATTTATCGTTGAACAAGTCGCCGAGCAATTTGCGTCGTCCGTCCAGCATCATCAGATATCCAGTCCAATATCGAAAGTTCAGGTACTCTTCTGGCGTAATTATGACATCGGTAATCCTTGCCCTTCCCGAGGACATGTCGATTCGGCGCATCAGGTAATAGCACCCGCATGATACAGGTGTTTTCCCGTAGATTTCTCGTCCGAGCACCAGCTCGGCCTGACTCGAAAAATGGATATCGACGTTGGTTGTGGAATACGGTTCATACATTCTCACCAAGCTCAGCAGAATATTGACGACCGCCGTAACTGTTTCGTCAGCAGGCGAATCTCCGGGTGCGCTTCTCGCTGGATTGAAGATGACGTCGGTGGCATAATCCAGGAAACGTGGGTTCACGAAGGGTTTTGAGGCTTTCATTTGCAGAGCCACCTGAACATTCACCGCCACGTCGGTTTCGACCGCGACCTGCACCTGCACTTCCACTTGGCGCTGAACTGCGACTGCCTGATGAACGGCGGCGATGCTCGAGTCCTTGGTTCGTTCCAGGCTTTGAACGTACTCCCACACCCTTTTCCCGATCGTCCCTTCCAGCTTTCCCCCGATTTTGCAGGGATTTCCAGAGTCCCGAAATATCTGGATCACATAATCCGCAATGCGGGTCGAATCTTCCCTCTTCTTCCACGCATAGTACTCTATTTCTGCCTTCTGTCCGGTAAATTTCCTTGACAGGTCCCGTTCGTCCATCACCGTCTCCTTGAAAGATCTCGCATCCGCCATCAAACATCTATTAGAAGCTTTAATGTGCTGTTTGAATTCCATGTATTCTCTCCCTTTGGCGCTTGCTGTCTCCGTTTCTGCCAGACGTTTTACGCGTAAGTCTCCCCGGCTGAAATCCCGCAATACGTCCTGGTCCGTCGAGTTCGTGTAGAAATCGATGGTGTGTCCCCTCGCCAACTTGCGGAGCCTAAATACGCCCTGTGCCGCCGCCGTTCGGGTCGTGCGTTCGTCGATGCTTACGAGCCCCTTCATGATCTCTGGCTGCTTGAAGTCTATGCCGACCGAACTCCGCTGATCGTAAACGAAAAAGTACGCACGCCCAGCGGGCATTTTTCCAGTGTACAGCGATACCTCCTTACCATTCGGCGCTAAGATCTTCCGCGTACCGCCGTCGACGAAATACACCGCGTACGCCTTGCCTTCCACACGCCCCTTCTGCAGGGCTCGCTGCACATCGACCGCATATTCCAGTGGCGTCTTGAATTTCATTATACCAGAAACATCGACCAGGGCGTTATATCCGTACTGTGCGTCGACGGCCACCTCGATGAATTTCTGGTCGGCACTAACCCCTTCGCCGGGTGGTGGGAGGCGGAGCGCGGGTGGGGTGTCGTATCCACTACCGAGACCCCGCATGCATACGGCTCCCGAGATTATCGCGTTGATCGTCTGTTCGTCCGGAATGTTCGGTACGACGTGGTAGACCAGTTTTGGGAGCCCGAGAGCCTCGCTATCTTGCTCGCTGTGTTGCCGGATGTTGACCGTGCCGGAGAACGAAACCGCCTGAGGAGATATCGTGGGGTGCAAAAACTCCAGCATTCCGATGTTGGTCTGTTCTGTGTTCGTACGCAGGTACTCGAAACATACGAAGCCAAACTGGTGCATGGCAACCTGCATCAATTCTACCGGCGTTGCATCGGCGAATGCCTCTCTTGCTGAACCGAGTGACTTCTCGACGTTTTCGTCCGACTGGTTCTCTATCACATCCGCCAGTATCTGTCCTATTTTACCGCGCGATGCTCGGGAGTGGTAAGGAAGTATCAGGTGTATCATCCGTATGAGGTCTGCGCGGGAGCTTGGCAGTGACACGGTTCCATAGAGTTTCCTGTATGTTTCTGACAAGTACATGAGAGCGTGCAAGAGATCTTCCTTCCGCATCTTTTCGAACCTACCTCGCACAATGAATTGCACATAACTGAACGCTGTAAGTACGACGTAAAGTTCGACGTCGGTGAAGCGCGATCCGTTTGCTGGCTGGTTTACGCGTATGAACGGGATCGCCATCACCCTGTTCTCGGGTTGGTCCTTCACCACATCGCCAAATCCGTAATCTTCGTTGTAACGCATCTTGGTGGCTGCGAAGTCAAACATGTCGGTGAGCTTCTGGCGTTGCTGTTTTGTCAGGGTGGCTTGATAGGGAATGCTTCTGACCCGCATTCTGATTTCATCTGCCATATGGTATCTATCTATGGCAAAATACTGCGTTGTCCTGATAAGATCGACAGCGTAGGGGGGTCGAGTGGGAGGACGAGTGGGAATGTTCATTTCGCACTTCAGTGGGTCTAGGAGAGAGTCGATTTCGTCGAATATCACAGTAGACCTGCCCCCCCACGCCTCGCCCCAACTCGCACCGACTTCGCGCTGACCCGGGGGTAGTAAATTGACCAGGCGGCTGTATTGTGCTGCCTTGTCGCTCAGGATGTTGACGCACGGTGTAGGAAATGTTACCATGGTACGTTGCTTCAAAACGTCGGGAAAAAGCGCTCCAGTCGTATCGTACGCCGTCGTGTACGTGCGAACAAACCAGAACATCTGACATAAGCCCTTGATGATGTCCGCGCTGGTTCTTATGAGCGAACTCGGCATGACGACGATGGCGGATTTGTTGGCCAAAATGGATTCGGCGACCAAGAGCGGAGTTATGAAGGACGTCTTTCCCCCGCCCATCAGCATCTGGTAGATCGTCCCCTGGCACACCCGTTGAGATTTTATCGCGTTGATCAGTTCCCTTTGCGCTTTCTTCACCAGGTAGCCCGAGTATACCTCCGTCACGACGGTTTCGCCGGTCCGGGAAATTTCGTCGAAGCACACGACCGACGGGTCCAGGAGTTCCATCGCGTACAAGACCTGATTGCACGTGATTCCGCCTTTGTCGATTAAGCTACCCATCCTGGTACACGTTTCGTCCAGGATCTTCAGCATCATTCTCTCATATGCCCAATCGCGGACGACGGGATCGCGCAACAGCAGTTCGGCAACGCAGACGGACTTGTATATCGGTACAGGTTCTGAGGTTACTGGATAACCTTGAATCACGCTGTGCACCCGCAAGAAGATATCGATCTGCACGATCGGCGACCCTGCGGTCTGTCGTTCTACCGTATCGACCATGGTCCTCAGCAGTGCGTGCAGCTCCTTCAGTTTTCCAGTGGACACGTTGCAACAACCACGGTATGCCATGGCCTCGACGCTCTCGCCGCCAACGGATACCAACGGTGTCGGGTTCAGTAGGCCGGCGAACGCCCTCGTAAAATTCTTGGCCACTTCGAACCACTGCCGCATCCTGGGCGTTGTCAGGTCTTCCTGGGCGTGACGAGATAACTCGCCGTAAACCGTGGACTCTAAATCCGGATTTCCAGTCGTCACGCTGGAGGTGTAGATTTCCGGCCCGCTGAACCCCGAAGCACTTCCTGCGAGAATGGACATGATTGCTTGGTCGCTCCCGTAATGTTCTAGCGAGTCCTCCCCCAGTGGTTTCTCGATCCACAGACCAGAGTCGTGAATTTTCCATATTCTGAACCCGAACGCCTTGTCCGTCGACTGGTCAAAACTCTCGAATCTTTCATCTGTGAGACTCCTGGATTTCGACTCCGCTGTTCTCGGTTTTACATTATAAATATCGTAAGACTTGTCCACGGAGGCGAAGATTGTGTCTTCTTCCCCAAGTTGGGTTGCGAATCTATCGGATGCGATATATCCGAGAATGTATTTTCTACGCGCCCTCTCATCGCCTTCATCAACCATGAGCACGTTGCGGTGATTGAACCCACTCCAGCTTGTAAACAACGGATTTTCATCGAGTTCAGTTTCGGTCAACGCGCGGAACTTTCGTGTGGTTCCCGAGTCTTGTACCGAGATAAGACATCTGACAGGCGTTACACGGAGCAACACTGCTGGTTGAGTTGGGGAATTGGGGTTGAAGAACACCAAAAGCTCGGGGTCACTCTTCCGCACGGCGTAGAAGTGCAGCGATCTCGCGGTCCTGCGATTGATTTCCGTGAAAGTACAGAAACGCCTGATGATCCGTTCCGATTTTGGCATGAACATCGGAACGAAATACCGAAAAACCGAGAACCACTCCAGCAATAGGACAGGTATGCGCTCGATACCGAATATTGGACAGGACAGCATCCTGTGCGAGCGACTGCATCCCGCCAAAGTACTGAAGATATCCCCAGCATAACCCGCCCATTCACCAATTATTTCTCTCATCTTTTCGCGAAACATGACGCTCGGCGCGCTGTTTACATATTTTGGGTTTGCCAGGTCGTAGTAACTCTGCAACCATTCCTGTGCTGGCTGCTGTGTAAAATCGATGGTACTGGATTCTCGGTAGACGTGTTTTATCGTTCGCCGGATGGTGTCTGGCAGTAGGTAACATTCCACTTTCAGGATCCTCGTGACGTACGTATGTCCCCCTTTTTCATCTCGTATGTACACACCGTTCAGCAGTTGACTTTCACTGTTTTTTCCCAGGCCTTCGTATATCTTTCCGCTGTATTCTAGCGCGATATAGTTTTCGTTTGGCACAGAATAGAATCGAACGACGTTTTCGAAGATATGAGGGGGTATGTCGATTCCCGAATATTTGAAATTTGCTTGAATCTCCATAACCTCCATGGCCAGTTTATCACCTAGGTTAGTGGGAGCAAAATCCCCGCGGCGTTCGGCAATCATCTTCCAGATGTCTGCGCGCACGGCGTCGATGCCAAATAACAGACGACGGAGACCGATACCTACACCATTTACGCCCAAGTGTATGATATCCATTTTGCGCCCCAAAATCGCCATTTTATCGGCTAGTTTTCCTATGTGCCGATCACGAATTTGGTTTATAACGTCGACGATCAGGTTCAGATTGACGCGGTCATTTGCGACTTCTCTCGAAAAATTATTCATACAGAACTGCTCGAAATGTTGTGAGAAGCCTTCAGTATCGTTCCAAAGATCTTCCATACACTCGGTAAACACGACGTCGATGATGTGATCTCGGGTTTCACGGGGGACCCTGATTTTTGCCTTGGTGATCAACTGTTTCTTCACCTCGTGAGCGATGATCTGGGCGTACACATTAATGCGATCTAGGCCGGGAAAGGTCGGGTCGATAAATGTGCTGCTGTTTTCATAGTACGTTCGCGCCAACTCTCCTGGATCGGTTGTCAGCACTCCCAGCTGAACCATGCTCTGATACGCAATCGGATCGAGGTTGGACAGTTTACTCGTAAAAACCTGACTGTCTCTGGTTGCTAACCCCTCTGTATACTGCAGTAGATGCACAGGTTCGTCCAACGATTGCAGCGCGTACAGTAAATTATGCGCCACCGGTCGTGGTCTCGATTCCTGGAAAAATTTGCCTTTCAGGACCTCCGGTGTGAACAACAGCAGTCGGCACATATTCGATTCATTGCACTGGTTTTGGTCGTCGAGTAGGGGTGTGTCGTCGATCCGATACACCTGCTCGTGGCGCTCTATTGCGTTTTTCAGTTTGTTTGGCCGCAAAAACGAGAACAGAGAACCGTACTGCACCGGGAACGCGATCTTGAGCGCGTCGTTGTAGGCAGACATGAGAATGATCTCCGTTTTAGTTAATCTCGACGCTTCGTAGCCAATGAGGGAGGTGCGATTGGATTTGTTGATCCACGGAAAACAGTAAGACGATGCCATAAAGGTTTCCGCATAAACCGACCAAGGCACACGAAGCCTATCGAATGTGTACTCGAACATCATCGAAGGTTCCGTGAACATCTCGGGTAGTTCTACTTCGGTGAACTCCGAAGAGAAAAAACCGATCAAGTGCGAACGGTCTGGTATCTCACCCTCTCTGATCTTGCGATCGCATTTTTGGCGCAAAGAGATTCGTAGGTTTCCCCCGAACGCCGAGAGTAGAAAACAGAATACGAGTGTAAAAGAAGCGGGTGAAATCGCCTGACACAGGGTGGATATTTCTTTACTGTCGGTTCCTATCGCCGGTGATGTTCGTCCGAGACGGAAGAACATCCCTGTGTGGACCGTCCGTATTGTTTGTCGCAGGTTCTGTAATACCTCGCCGCGGCGTTCGTCGCCTTCTGGTTTGTCGAGCTGGGTCAATTCGACTTTGTACTTTTCTGTGCTGTAGATGTCCCAGGCTATGCCGTCCAGCCATTTTAACAGCTGAATTGAGTTGACAAGGAACTCCGCGTTTTCCGTGGCGAGCATGATCACTGCGCTTTCGGGGGCGAGTTTGAAGTTCTGTGCAACGTAAGCCAGGTATTGAAAAATGCTCTCGCCTTCTGTGATGTTGCGAAGCAACTCCGCCTTTGGTATTTTATCTTCTACCGGGATTGATGGTAAAAATGAAAGGAAAGCTAAGCCACCGAAGTTTTCTTCTGTGTAGACGCTCAGTGCCTTACCCGGCGAGATTCCGGATAAGGTGATTTTTTTAGCAACGAGAGCCCCAACCCAGTCGGCAAACTTTCGCCGTTCGCTGAATCCGGGCAGCGCGAACACCAAGTCTTTCACTTCCGGGTGTGTACACAGTATGGTTAGAACGTACATCACGGAGGTCATCGGCAATAAGTGATGCGACGTGCCCAACGTAGTTACGACCGTGCTGAGCAAGTACTCCGTGAAATACTGTTTATACAGACTGTGGTCGATGCCGGGATGTGTGTCCGTCTTGTCCATGCAAAACAGGATTGCCCACCATGTCCCATAAAAAGAACAACTTCCAGCCAGTTGTGGCGCGACCACCACTTTTCCGTCGAACAGCGCGTAGAACGATGCCTTCTCGTCTATGATAAAATTACGCTTCAATCTGGTGTACACATCCCTGACAGTCAACTGATAGGGAATTGAGCATAACCACACCTCCACGGCAGTATCGACTAACCCCTTTACGTTCCCCGTATCTTTTGGCAACCATTTGCAGATAACTTGATTTCCTTGGTATTCCATCCCGCCGCCACTATTGATGGTGTAGATACAGTCCCCTTTTCTGGGAACAAGTGCT
>Ga0265297_10008190_pt1 | contig 14065 bp, 20 predicted proteins | sample Munlanlwell13791_FD_192502 | JGI IMG/M metagenome (GOLD analysis project Ga0265297, IMG submission 192502) | Leachate microbial communities from a municipal landfill in Southern Ontario, Canada - Leachate well 137-91 | ecosystem: Engineered > Solid waste > Landfill > Unclassified | place... | reverse complement strand
AGCCTTGCCAGTAAACCCATCTACCAGGTTCACTGTTACCTCAACATCTTCCCCAAGGATTGGTGGGGGGGGAGAGGATGTCCAGGGACATCCTGCGGAGGGGCATCTATCACACCGAGAATGTGCAAGCCACACTCTTCCCGGATCAAAAGCCCCTAGATGAAAGAAAACCTCGTGTCCAGAAGGGTCAATCACAAACCCGAACATGCGATCTGGAATGTATTTATGGACCTGCATGATTGCGGGCATGATTGATTCACCCTCACTTCTTTCCCTTTTTCTTGGGATTCTGCGGGGGGTTTTTGGGGGAGGCTTCCTTCTTCAGTTCCAGTGCTTCGACCACCGATTCGGCTTCCTCAATCGGTTTGACTTCAGCTTCCTCAACAGGCTTGACTTCTACTTCCTCAACAGGTTCGGGAATAGCCAGGACTGGTTCCGGGAGGACCACAGGAACCGGAGCGACCACGACTGGTTCCGGGATGATCGCAGTCTTTACGACAGGTTCGGGAACGGCCCAGAAGCGTTGTTCTCCCATGGGATCCTCCTACTTGCTTAGAGACTTGGCTCTAACCTTCTCAAACTCTACCCAAACTTTTTGCTCAGCCTGCTTACAGGCTTCAGGGGAATCAGGTTTGCATACGAGATCTTTTGACCCAATGGATGCCCCGTAACCCGCCGTCTGAGGGGTTCCAAACATATCGGCCAAGGCATCGGTGCAACTTGGAAAATCATTCTTGAGGATGGCCATTCCGCAACCCATGGCGCAACCAACCCAGTTGGCGTTGATACACTGATCGATACATCCCGGAGAGGAAGCCACCTTCGCCAGTTCATCCAGGCATTTCGGAACGCCATCGATCTTGATGTTACTCAGGTTGCATGCACAAGAAGGGAACATCATGACCATTGCCATGATAAGTCCGAACAATGCTTTCCGCATTAAGCACCCCCAAGTTATTGATCCTACCCTACAAAAGTCAAATCTTGTCATCCCCTTGGGGGTGCCCAAGATCCTCCACCTCTAGGCCCACTCGTGCGAACCGGCCCTGTATTGAGCCGATGCTGAAAGATATCGCACTGAACATTGGGATCCAGCATGGTCGACGGAGGGGGAACAACACAGTTGTAGAGGAGCATGAGACGATCTTGCTCCTCCGGGAGCATGTTGGGAACCATCCTCAGGAAACCATCCCGAGCATTCGGGATCATGGCAAGGAAATCGATGATGACGTCTGAGTCCAGGAGGATCGGGTTGGTAAGGCTCCCCTCAACCCCTTTTAGGAGATTGGTTCCCGAAGTATCTGTCCACCAGTCGCCGTTTGCCACGGGACACCCGAGCTAAACCCATAAGGGTACTCTTATAGAAGAGGAATCGGGAATAGAGGTAGCCCCATTTCAGGTGACGTTGGGGTCAGTATGCATGAGGACTGGTTTCAAAGCTGTGAAGGTTCTGACCATTCGTCGTTTGGGGGTTCCCGGTGGAAGAATGGAAGCTTCTTGTTCCGAAGCGTTCCTACGGGCAATCTTGATGGCTTTGAGGATGTCAGTTTTAGATCGACCCATCAGTTGGGTATCGACACCCAGACTAGCAGCCTCTTTCCTTAATTCCTTCAGTGTTGGGAGTTGGGTTTTCCAAGGTCGCTTATCCCCCCCTTGCATCAGATCAACCGTTTCCAACCAAAACAGGCCCTCAGGGTCTACTACAACAGTAGAATCCCCGGATTTCTGCAACTCTTTTGCAGCAGCCTCAGCTGCCGGTCTCGTAAGAGGGTTCTTGCGAAGAGCCCCCTGCAGAGATGCTATCACTCTAGCCAGAGTTTCCTTGGCTTCCCTCAAGTCTTTCAGACCGGACTCCCCAATAAGGGCATCTCGCCACTTATCGGAAAGCGGTTCACGAAACTTTTCGGGGCGGGTCATGGGGACTCCATTTCCGGCTCAATACTTTTACCCCATTCATGAAAGAATTAGGGCTAACGAAACTTTCGGGAAACTTTCCGACAAAGTTGTCGGTTTGTAGAGGAGGAACCCATGGCCTGGACCCCGCTTCCCTTGAGACCACTTGTTTTTCTCGACACTGAAACCACGGGACTCGAACCCGCTAACCACGAGGTTATCGAGTTTGCAGCAGTGAAAATGGATCCGCAAACTTTCAGCGTCATCGATAAAATTGAGTTCAAGATCAAACCCCTGCACATCGAGACGGCTCAACCGAAAGCCCTAGAGGTCAATGGATACACCCCCGAGAAATGGACTGATGCCATTGATCCCGAGACGGCAGCCAAACGGATCTCGGAATTCTGCAGTGAAAGCGTGATCGTGGGCCATAACGTCTCATTCGACACGGGGTTCCTCGAGGTCCTGCTCAAGCAGTACAAGATCGAGAAGAGGATCGACTACCACAAAGTAGATACCTGCGCACTCGCCTATACTCAACTGGTTCACCTGGGCCTCGAGTCAGTGTCCTTGGTCAATGTCTGCAAGTTCCTTGGGATCTCAAATGAGGGTGCTCATGGGGCGGCAAAGGACGTAGAACGAACCATCGCTGTGTACCGCAAGCTTGTACGGGCTACTTGGTGGAACCGGTGGTGCTGGAAACGGAAGAATCGGAAGTCATGATCCCGAGAACTTCCTTTCTCTCCTCGGCCTGTTCTTCCGTCTGAACTTCAGCATAACGAGTCACAGTTGCCCCGGCGGACTGGATCAGCTCCTCGGCGGCGGCAGCCAACCGTTCCGTTCCCATTAGTTTCCACACAGTCTTACCGCCCCGATGATTCAGGGGTGGGTTGTTCGGAAGTGTGATGGTGAGCTGATCATCCCCACCTAGGATCACGAACGTCCAGACTAGAGAGGGATCACTTTGGAGGATCGACTCTGCCATTTTGCGGCTCCTACTGGGTTATCCTTCGGTTTCCATCCAAGGTAAACCGTTGAGTAACTTTCCTTCGGGGGGATGAACACATCGTCCAGGATACATGCTACCGAGATCTTTCCTTTTCCGAGACGTGCGGTCCTCCCCGAAAAAGGGGTCCCTGATGGGAGGGCGCAGGACAGGGCTTGACTGCAAGACCGAGTCATGACCTGATCTGGACAGATGATCACGATCCATTCTCCGGTATCCAAAACCAGTTGAACGACCCTCTGGGTATCTACCACGAAAGATGTAGTTTCCATCTCCATGCTCAAGCCTCGACAAGACGGGCAGCCCATCCCACGATTCGGGACTCCAGTTGATCAATAGAGACAACTTCTAAGTAGAAAGGGATCGCTGTCTTCTCTGCTTTCAAAAGCCCCCCGGCGAGAACTTTCGAGGCGGTATCGATGAAAGAGAAAGCGGGGTTGGCTGATCCCGGTCCACCTAGGTTCACGGACCATTTGAAAGATGCTACGATCTTTCCAGTCCCTTTGGGATCGAATTCCCGACCTTCCAGTCCCATCCCCGCGTTGTTCAACTGATTCAGAACCAAATCACGGATGATACAGACAGCAGTACGTCTTCCTTGAGTCGTTGAAAGGAATTTCCAGGCATGTGTCCTACGGTCTTTATCCGTCATAAGAGAAAGGGCACCCCCATTTGGGGTAGCAACTTTGACGGGTTTCGGGATCTCCCCGCGTCGATAGACGGCCAGATCCGTTGCGGCAGAGTTGTTGAGGGCCATTTCCCCGCTTTGCTGAGTGACCAACTCACCATGCTTCGCAACTCGCCCAAGGGTACTCAGCTTCCCCTCGGCAATGGCCGCCAATTTCTTCTGATGAACCCGGACATCTTCCCCTACATCCTCGGAAGCGATTCGTAGCATTTCGCCAAGTGCCACGGGGTCCCTGGCATCCGTATCCACAGAAACCGATGGAAGAACCCTTTCCGGAAGTGGACCTGATCGAAGCTCGGGGATATCTCCATCGAACTGGGCACGTTCAATAAGGGCTGCCTCATACAAAGGGTTGAGACGTGGCAGTCCCCCATGAGGGGAATCCATGATGGAAGATGCCGGGAAACCCTTGCTCTCTACCGGGATTCCCAGGGACAACCCAGGATCGGTTTTTCGAGCAGCCTCAGAGATCTTTCCCTCTAGGGAAGGATCTTGCCGCATCATTTCAATCACCCGAGTCATCTTCTGTTCTTGAGTCATCTCCCGATCATTGAGCACAGCCCCCATCTCAGGGGACTCCAAGGAAACGGCATTCACCAGTTTGGTCACGAATTCCTGAACTTGAGCGAGGTCTTCTTGGTCACTCATTTAATCACCCATTTTGATTTTGGCCCCTCTTTCTACGACCTTGATAGGATTCGTAGGGGACACTGGGACAGCCCAAGGATCAACTTTGGGGGCAGGTTTCAAAGAGGTAGAATTGGGTCCCCCAGGAAGGATGATCCCCCCTGCTGGAAAATCAGTGTTTCCGGGCTTGATGATCATGGAAGGTGCATGCCGTTTCGGTCCCAGAGGGATTTCCTCTTTGGGTTGCTCCTTTGGGGCATTTTCTTCTTCGATTTTATCCTGAGTGCCGAGATGCCGATCCAGGTAGTCTTCTTCCCAACCCCCTTCATCTTTTTTCGTTTTGACGGGATTGGGTACGACTGGAGGACGACTGTGAACTTCAATCTGTTCCGCTACCGAGGATACATCCACAAAATCCGTGATCATAGCGTACCGAGGTTGTTGATTATCCGTCACGGGGGAGTTGAACAAACGATCTACCTGAGTCTTCACTCTTTGAGTGAAACCATCATTAGCCTTCCCCGCATGCCGACATTCCGGACGATGACACCTGATGCAGAACGTCTCTTTAAAAGCTGCGTAATCTTTCTTGCCATCAAAGCTACTGATGCAATCTTCTAGGAGATCATCCACGGCCACCCCCTCCGCGTACCCTTACATCATTCAACTGATGAATAACAGTCGATCTTTCGGTTAGACTGACAGTTTCTGCATCCACCATTGGAGTCGCGAATTTCCCATCCATGCTGACTAGATAGACCAGACTGTTTCGCTCTTCTGGATAACGACAATGGGTGCATATCTTACATTTGGATTCCTGCATCCGGTTCAAACCACAGACCCTCTGCCAGGTCTTATATCGAGCATAATCCATTTGATCGATCATCCCCGATTGGATGAGATCCTCTGGGGTCCTATCCAAACGAGAGTGACGAGGGGGGAAGTATCGGTACAAGGCGCAGATGAGGACATTCAAAGGACCTTCGCCCAACTTCAGAGATCTCATAGTCGAATCCCGTTTCCCAAAACCCATGAAACAGTACCGTCTTGGGTTTCAGATTCCGTGATTTTGAGCAAGGACGTAGAAGGTCGTGGGGCTAATCCGAATATCCTGACCACCGGACCAGTCATTCAGTTGCTCGCCCGTCCGAGAAACCAACCGGAGCAAGGCAGTTCCTCGATGGCGACACTGACGAATCACGTCAGCCAGCTTGATGAGTGTCCCCAAGGTGAGGGGGGCACTCAACCGATACTCAAAAACCCCACCGGATGCGGCGGCAAGCACCTCTTTCGGCAAATCCATCATGGGGATGGTTGCCGCCCCTACTTTTTCAGCATCCCCCTGGGGGGCAGTAGGGGGCACAGGGGCGATTACATCTGGTGGAATGGTGGTAGAGGGGGGCTGTTGAGCAGGGGGCGTAGACGGGGCTTCTGGCGCGGATTTATTCGCGATAGAGATCCAAGGTTTCAGATCATCGGGATATCTCTGCAACTGGTCCCAATTGTAACCCTTCTCCTCGGCTTTCTCTTTGCTCTTGAACTTCTTGTTCCCAACGAAACGAACTTCCCCGTATTTCATTTCGTCCATGTGCCAAGGAACCGTCCAGTCATGACCGATTTCTACGTCTGTCGTCAAAGGAACCGGCCAATTCATCCGAGTCACAGCGCTATTACGCGTCATGATGTTCACGAGAAGAGGAATAGTTTCTTCGAGGATATCCGCATCAATCTCGAAAACCAATTCGTCATGCATGGTCATGATCATCATGACCTTCTGGAGCCACCCGCGTTTTTTCATTTCCTTGTAGATCAAGGTCATGGCGATTTTGCACACGTCTGCGCCGGATCCCTGAATGGGGCCATTGACTGCGTTGCGTTCCGCCTTGGACCGGAATCCCCCATCGGCGTTGTTGATGTCCGGAACCGGGTACTTGCGGAAGAAAGCCGTCCGCACGAACCCATGCTGCCGTGCAAAGGCATGTTGAGTGTCCCACCAGCTTTTCAGAACGGAATACGTCCGGTCGAAGGTCGTCTTGATCCGCCAGCCTTCCTGCTTGTCCACTCCGACGGACCGTTGGGCCGCCGCCCCGCCGCCACCGTAGCATAGGGCGAAGTTGAGACCCTTGGCATGTCCTCGAAGGGTCTTCCACTCGGGACGGGTGTTGGCATCAGAGCCGTAAATCGAAAGACCGGTAAGGGTGTGAATATCCCCGATCTTGTCCGACCCGCAGTTGGGGCATCTGGCAGGGGGTGATTCAGGGGTTGTCAGACCATCCCCCGAATCGAACATCCGGTCGCATCCCGAGCAATGAAAAAACTCCTTGAGCCACTTGGGTTCACGGGACAGGTTCGTGATGAGTCGAAGTTCTTCGCCCGAGAAGTCGATAGCGGCCATGAATTTCGGGGGTTTCCCAGGTTCCGAAGGGCGACAGTTGATACATTCACGAACCCGATTGAGGCATTCGGGATGCTTGGCACTGTCAGAGGCTTTCGGGATCGATTGCACGTTGACTTGAGGCCATCCCACCATGAAATGGCCCGAATCCGTTTTGCTGGGGGTCGTGAATCGCCCGGTGTCCGTCCCATCCTGCCTGAAATTGATGCGACCCGTATCATCCTCAGGATCCGACTGATTGTAGAGGGGGTAGAGGTACGTGGACAGGGCTTTGTTGATCTCGCGGAACCACCGAATCTTGCCCATGAAAGGGAACTGATCCCCTGTCTCATCAATGATTTTTTCGATCTCGTCTTTCCCCGTAGCGACCTGACCAGATTTTTCGGTTCTTTTCAGGTTGGGAACACCCATCTCATCGAACATGGTTCCGAGTTGCTGGGGGGAATTCACATCGTAGACGATAGGCCAAGGCTTATCATCCTTCCCCGTATGCATGCTCGTAGGATCCTTGTATTCCTCCCGATGCTTGGCTAGGGATTCAGCCCTTTTCAACTGGGATTCCAGTAGTTGTTGAGGATCATTCGGATCGAAGAACGTTTTGAGTGCCCGGTAGATGCCGGGGGTCACGTCCCGATTAAGGATCTTCTCTGCCTCGGAATAGACGATCAGGATTGCATCGAACCATTCTTTCTGGCCCACCTGAATCAGCTCTAGAACCCGTGCCCGATTGATATGCAGGCGGTTACGTTCCATCCATCGGGTCGCTGCTACACAGGCCTTTTCGAAACCGTAGATGGTCATTTGGGTTTGACCATCGGTATCCGCCTCGGAAATCGCTGGATATAGGAGGTCCCGCAAACGATAGGTGCAGATGGCATCCGATCCAGCGTACCAGAGGCACTGTTGCTCGGAAGGATCTAGGATGGTGAAATCGTAGTTGAAACCTTTCTGGTATGTCGAGTGACCGAAAAGCTCGTAAATCTCGATCATCTCCATGCCGAGACCAGGTCCACCCGTGGGGGTTTCAGAATGGGCCTCAGGCAAAGCCGCCGACATATCCTTGAGACGACGATTGCGAGCGCGGGAGTTCCGTAGAGCCCCCATGATCATCGTATCGTCCCAGGACTTGGGTTTATCCCAGGAACCCCAGGGTTCTCCGGTCTCATTGTACTCAAGGAACTCCTGGTCGAATTTGCCATGATGAAAAATGGCAACGGTCTTCCCTTCATCAACGGCAGCCATGAGGCGTTTGAACTCGGATCCGAATATCTTGATCGGGATGTTCGCCCCATGGGGAATCCAATCCCCATTCCTTTGAGGGATCTTGTGATGCAACGGATAGTAGTATCCCTTGATCCCGTCCGGGGAGATGCAGACACCCGCGATCTTGTCTACAGTCTGGTACTTGCCATCAATCAGCTTGACCCGGTTGTCCAAGCCGGATGTTTCCAGGTCAAGCCCAAAACGCCCGTTCGAGATACATGCATCAACGCATTCAGCCAGGTTCTCAATCGTTCCGAGAATGAACTTGCAGTATGGCATCCAAGGTTTTTGCTGAGCTTGGTTCAAGTTATCGAGATCATCGAACAAGTCACCCATGTAACACCTCCTATTTTTCAGTACCCGAACTCTGCCCCTTCCACGATCACGACGTAGCGGTCCTCTTTCCAGCAAGAAACTACCAAAGCTGCCAACACAGACACATCTTCGGGAACCCCTGGCGGGACGTAGCAATCTGGTACTTTTCGACAGGGGTAACAGACTGCCGGATCACTCATGATGCAATTGTTGAACGAATCACAAGATCGATATTTCTTGGGAATCATCCTCAGCAAAGCTTCGGGGGGTGGTCCAATGACCTTCATGAGCGGGGTCGCGTGTCCATGTGTAGCATGAGAGAAAGCCTCCCCATCTACAACTGGGAGGAGGTCCCCCCACGGAGTTCCTTTCAGCAGGGCTAGGGATCCCCAAGGATCCTCCAGGAGAGGGATCGGGCGAAGGATTTTCAGCACCCCCCAGTCCCGAGTGTTCAGGGAGAAGGTGAGGATTTTATCCATCATGAAAGGCCTTCCATTCGGTCATCAGTTTCTCTCGTATTTTCGCCAAAGCCTTGAGGGCGACAACCTCATTCAGTTGTTGTTTCGTCACCATGTAGGTTAGGTGATCAAGGGCCTCCCAGAAGGAAGCTGTTGTTGATGCATCAAAGATACGTTGGTCCGTGATATTGTCTAAGAGGATAGCAGTCCTTGCCCTATCGTTTTCATAGGTCCTCCCCGGGTCGATCTCTTTGGCCAAGTCTACATCGAAAGATGAAACCTGTTGATCATCTTCCTCGAAAGGCATGAAGGGGAGGTCGTACTTCTCCTCCAACCATTTTAGGGCCTCAGTGTAGCTCAGCCCCAACTTATCACGGACAGTGCGGATGGCATCCCGGTGTTTGGACTCGGCAAAACAGTACCAGGCGCTGTTGTCTGGGTACACTCGGGCGGAGGGTCTTGCATCGGATCCCCCGTGAAGGTCGCAGGAGAACTGCTGCTCACGGGATCCACCATCGGGACGAACGTTGTAACCGAGGTCCGACAGCAGTTGAGTGATGGGAATCTCGATCCGGATTCTTTCCTGACGACGTTGATTTCGATTCATCGAGGATCCCCCCAGGATCTTACCCCCTTACCGGGAGCACCGGGCCAGATCAGAGCATGTAGTAATGCTGGCAATGCATTCAGGGTGAAGATCATGACCATTCTTCTGGGTATCGGAGCAGAACTTCTCGCAAGTGGTCCCATCCGGAAGATCGGCACCCTCGGAACAACCCAATTCCCGAAGATGCTGACAGGCAGCGGGACACTTGGATGCATCGTTCGGGAGGACGATGATCGGTGGGATGCAGGACAGGGCTAGAATCAGGCACAACGCCAAGATTCGCATTAGATCACCTCATCCACAAGACCGTATTCGAGAGCTTCGGCGGATGTGAAGTAGATGTTTCGCTTCAGCATCTCTTTGAGTCTAGCCTTGGAGAGCTTCGTTCGGTCAGCGTAGATATCATAGATCATCGTCATGAATCGGTCCATGTTCTCTTTATGGTCTTTCAGATCCTCGTGCTTGCCCCAGAAATCAGACGATATCTGATGTATGAGCATGTACGACCGACGGGTAATGGTCCGGTGTGCCCCGGCGATAGACATGATGGTCGCAGCACTCGCCGCGCCCCCCTCGATGTGTGTATGTACCGGCACCCGAAGAAGCCGGATTGTCTCCGCTGCGGCTACCCCCGCCATGAGGTCCCCACCATCCGAATGAATATGAAGGTGGATCGGCGGAGGCTTCAAATCTTCCCATTCCGTAAAGATCCGTAGGAGATTCGTTGCCGTATCCCTCAGTTCCTGGTTCAGGTTCGAGATGGTTTCCTGATCCACATCCTCATAGAAGAACACATGGTTGCCGGAAGATCCCATCCCACGGCCCATGCCTTTAGGCGGACCCTCCGGAATAAGATCCTTCACGCTTACCACAAAGGGTTCCCCAGATTCTGCCCTCGGTGCCCATTGGAAATGCCTCAATCTCTACTCCGATTCTTGAGTAATGACCCAACATTCGTACGTCTGATTGGATGCAATCACAGCCGGGTCCATAAGGTAAAAACCTTTATCTCCCCAGTTTTCACCCCAGGAATTCTCCCCAATGAAGTTACCATCCATGTCCCCGATGAGGGTCGTGGCATGTTTCCCTGTCGGATTCGGGCATACCTGAAGAATGGCACCCTTCTCGTACTCGTCCCAGTTATCACCGACGTCGGTCCCGATGACCACCGGATAGAAGTTGGCCAAGGCTTCACGGACCATCTGTACCCGGGCATCCCCCGTAGACTCGATCTTGTAGAACGCTGCCGCCCGATGCTGGTAGGCATGCCTCATAGCGGCCCATGAGGGTGGTACATTGATCTTGGATGGGTCGAACGGCCAATCGACTTCAGGACAGACCCCAAAACGACGTGCGGCATCGCACGCATGGGAGATGAATGTTCCCGAGTCCCAACCCGTTTGCTTGGGGAACATGATCTCCCGGGCGAGGTAATAGACCTCGAGGACCGACAAGGGGGTGACGTTCTTGATCCCCTTCTTGCTGGCTTCCCGAATCTCGAGGGCTTTGGTGACGGATTGGCCCACACAGGATTGTGTCTGTCCTTGGTCTCGTCGGTTTAGGGAGAGGTTCCGCATATCGACGAACCCCCTCTCCCGAAGGGGGGGACGCATCAGACGGGGTCGTAGAAGCCCCTCAAAGGATTTGTGCTTGGGATTCGGTGGTTCGGGAAGGAATCCAGTCGGATGCTTGATCATGATTTGCCCCCCTTCCTACGTTTTGGTGAACTCGATCTCATGAGATTGCACCTGCTTAAAGAATCGGGATGCGCCCCCAGCGTCCCCGTAATGAACCCCGCTATCAGCAAAACCAATTATTCCAGATCTAGGGGATGTGGAGTTGCGAGTAGCTGGATCTTGACTGTGAAGGTCCCCGCTCTGCCGATCCATCTCGGCAACCGGGCACCCAGGTTCGCACTCCCAGGCGGGAACAGTCCTGACCCCATAAGACTCCCCGATGCACTTGCAGCCGAGTTTATGTTCCAGAATCACGTTGGTGGGCCACCTTCCGGCTTGATTGGGCTTTGAGTCTTTTACAGGACGGCCTTCCGCTATTGCTTTCTGGACCCAGGGTCTCGTCTGAAAACTGCCCATATAGGCCATGGACCCGGGGAAAAAGCGAGGTCCGAAATCCGACTCGGTGTAATCTTTACCAGCGGGGATCCGGCTGGCGTCGATATTGATCCCACCCGTCCCATACTTCTGCGCGTTCGATGCCACGGTCCCACCGAGGGGCTTCCTGGCAACAGTGATGACGATAAGTGGAGGTTTCACCTAGAGCCTCCGCCGTAGCCATCAGATGCCCAGCCACCCCCCTTCAGGACGAAAGATGAATGAGTGATGAGCTTATCGGTTGGCCCACCGCAGGGGGTGTCAAAAGACTCAAGAGCTTTTTCCCGGGGATCCTCGGTCTTGGCTTTCAGGCCGTACACCCCTTTGGGGCATGTCGGATTCGGATCATTCATCCCTTGAGTCTTCTCAAACTCATATCCGCAGACACGACACTTGAAATCATACGTTGGCATCAGATTGCCCTCTGTCATAGCGAATAACTACGGATTCGTCTTCCAACATCCCATCCCAACCGTAGGTCCATTCATCAGTGGGTTCTTCAGGTATATCCACCAACACCTGAAATCCCTTCTCGGCAAGGGCATCATGAATGATTTGGGCGACTTCACACAAGGGACGGGAACTCCCACCCCGTAGAGTGATTACCAAATCCTCAGTCATGGGGTTTCCTCCCGACAACAAAAGGCTCCCAGGCGGGTTTCAGCGCGGTCCCATATCCAGAGAACTCTTCAGCTATCATCAGGTCATCAATATTCTTTTGTAGATTCAAAGACTTGGGGAAACCCGAACCGTAGGTCCAGGCCTCGAGGTGCATGTCACAGAAGCCTACTTCCCGCATTGCCATTGCCATCCGGTGGAAAGTCCTGGTGGCAGAGAAACTCTTGATAACCCCACCTGGAATTAAAATCCGATGGACCTCAGTCAGCCAAGCTCGATGCCAGGCCTGAATCTTTTTGGTTTGCTGAATCTTGAAATTCTGACGTCCCGGGACATCGGGGATGTCACATTGGCATCGGGTGAACCCTTTGCGGTCGTTCCCTCGGATTGTGCCCCCACAGGTTTGACACACCCAGTCGGGTTCAGATCCCCGAAAAGACGGCAACTGACTGTTTTGAAATCTCTCTGATCCACCCGATGTGAATCCAGCCCCCACCGTTCCGGGGGACACGGGACAACTCAGTTTGTCCCAGGATTTCCCCATGAATTCGATACTTCATTCAACCGTAGGGCGGATCCGTTACGACAGCTCCGATGCTGTTCCCAGGAATGCCCGTCATCACAACGAACGAATCCCCAAGAATCAGTCGGACCTGACGAACGGATCCAGCCCTACGATTTGGGCTCTCCTTTTTCATCGGTCACTCCTGTGTCCGGTTCTTTGCCTATAAATCCCACCTGGATATAGGGCCTTTGAAGGCCCTAACCAGAAGGCCCCATGGACATTACCCAGTACCGGACAGAAATGAACAACGTCTGTGCCGTGTGTGGTGGACCCGCCAAACGAGGGAAATCCAAATCGGGGGTCGTCCTCTGCTCCCGGGATTGCCATTATAGAGCCAGAAGTATGGGTCTTGTTACAAGGGTCGTGACAAAACCTTACAAGTCGTCCCGAGTGCCTACAGAATTTTCGTTTGACGCCACCGCAGTCATCGAACCTGAGGTTGCGTTCAACCATTGGCTCGCAGGATTCATCGCTGCGGAGGGATGTTTCCGAGTGCATCGTACCCACAAGAACGAACCATGGGCCAAACATTCCTGCTTCTTCAGTCTGAAACTGAGAGACGATGACACGTTCGTCCTCCGCGAGATCTTACAACGAACGGGGATCGGAAAACTCCATTCAGAAAAAACCAGATCTGGGGGGAGCAAACCCGCCACTGCATGGAACATTGAGTCTAAAATTGATTGTATGCGTCTCGTGGTGTTGCTAGACAGTTTCCCTCTCCGCGCCCGCAAAGCCCACGATTACGCAATATGGAGAGATGCAGTAATGCATTGGACTTCCATGACCAGGGGAAACCGTTGGAGTGGGCCTTCGGATTGGGGCGCAATGGCCGCATTCAAGACTGCCCTAGAGGAAGTGCGACAATATAAACCGCTTTCCAACAGATCCCCGGTGAACAGACGAGACTTGACAGCACATTTGAACCCAGAGTTCGGACACTGGATCGCGGGATTCCTCGACGGGGACGGATGCTTCACCCTGACCGGTGCCTATCCTGAGTATTTCTCCTGTGCATCCACGTTGTCCCTCCGAGACGACGATGCGGACATCCTGCATGAGATCGCTAGATGTACTGGCATCGGTCGGTTGTGCTACTCTACTGACCACCGCCCTGAATCCAGTAGCAATCCAACTGCCGCGTGGATCGTGTCCAACAAAGACGAATGCTTGAGGCTTGTGAACATTCTGGATCATTTTCATTTGAGGGCCAAAAAGGCTCAGGACTACCGGGTGTGGCGTGAAGCTGTCATCCTTCTGAATACCCCCGACGGATACAGTCATGACAACCGTTTACAATTGGCCCTACTCAAAAGCACCTTGGAAAACGGCAAAGTTTACCGTGGGCCCTCATGATGAAACAAAGTTACCCTATTCATCATTGGCCCACCAGTCTTCGAGTTGAGGCGCATATTCATCCGTGGGAGTATCCGAAATGATTTCGATCTGATGGAACAGAGTTTCATTCGCCCAGTAACGAATCCGGGCATCAGCAATTTTCAGGTAATCTTCCCCCATA
>Ga0265297_10008189_pt1 | contig 14066 bp, 12 predicted proteins | sample Munlanlwell13791_FD_192502 | JGI IMG/M metagenome (GOLD analysis project Ga0265297, IMG submission 192502) | Leachate microbial communities from a municipal landfill in Southern Ontario, Canada - Leachate well 137-91 | ecosystem: Engineered > Solid waste > Landfill > Unclassified | place... | reverse complement strand
CCGCTAAAGCACAAAAGATAATAAAAGATTAAAACAGCGCGATGTCCTGAACATCAAATCCTCCTTTTATATTCTAAAACTTCCTCATTATCTCAGCCCCTACCACGTGGTTCTTTACCCTGCTGGTGCTGTTCTCGTAATTCTCTATGTCTTCTATATCATAAAATATAGATACATCCGTATCTTTTATATTATACATATTTAACGCGTCAATCAAACTAAATTTTACTATAAATTTATGCGCCGTCTCCACGTTTGCCCTTGATAAGCCGCCGCGCTGATAACTATAGGTCCCGCTCATCTTAAAATTACCCGGGGAATTGAATATCGCGGAAAAGGAAACGTCCTCGGAATCCCCGCCCGCGTGATGGCCTATTATGCCGCCCCTATTCCTGTACCCGGACGTATATTTATAATGCGTGTACCATACCTTGTGGAATTTCGCCATTTCGGCGTTTATATCAAAACCCGGGATTTTAAAAAGGTCCATGATATAAACCCCGATTATGCTGGCCAAGTCAGCGGGTATGTTCCCCGCCTCGTCCTCTGCCCCCCATTCCGTGTAAAACTTGGCCCCGGTGGCTATGGGCAGAAACCTGTCTATGCGTCTTATGAATAACTGCGCGTCCCCGGATATTATATGATTCTCTCTCTCGCTGTCTCCCCCTGCCGCGCTGAATACCAGGGAGTTTGCCGCGAAAAAATTAGAACCGCTGATCCTCTTCATGCCTTTACCGCCGAACATGAGCGCGTGCCCGAATCCAAATTTTAAAAATCCCCATGGCGTGTAATCCACACGCCAGCCGGACAGCCATGGGTCCTGGACATCCCCTTCCTGGTCCAGCCTGGATACAAAAAATACGGCGCCGAATCTCCCGATCTTCCTCAATAACCACGGCAGGCGGAAAGGCGTTATGTTATTAAAACGAACCATGTCCAGGGGAAAGGCGTTATTGCTCATCAGGAGGCTTCCGTGAAAACCCGGGCCCAGCCACATTGAATTTCGGCCAACGGCCAATTCCAGATTCATCCCCAGGGGATTCACCCTGAAGAGCGCGTTCTCCACGTCAAAATCAGTGTCCTTGCTGGTATATCTGACGCCCGGACTCACTGACATCGCGAACAGATTCGACGCCCTGGCCCAGCCGGTAAGTCTGCCGCGGACATTCAGGCCGTCTTCCAAAAACCATCCCTCTTTATTATCAAGGGCCATCGAGTCGGAATCGAGGCGGCCATAAACTTTTTTAATGTTGATCTTATCAATCGGCCTGAATATGTTAACCGGGGGAGGCGCGTCGTACACATCAGCCAGATCCACGCCTATATCCACGAGGTCAGGCCTGAATTCCTCTATCAGATTATTTAAAAGCAGTTCCAGATGGTCCTGCTGGTCCCATTCAAAATCCAGTTCGTATCGGCTGGCCTTGTCTATGGCGGTCTTTATTATATGGGCCATCTTGATCCTGGAAACAGGCCTCACGCCTATATCCGCTATGTCGCATAACCCCAATATGGACAATTTCTCAATGGCCTCGTAGCTCCAATGGTCCAAAGGCACATCAATCGACGGTGACGCCTCGAGCGCCGCGGCGTAAAAAAAAACTATAAACAGCGTTACGGATAAAAACAATCTCATTGATAATTAAAATGAAAGGCGGTTGGATCAGCCTAATTAGACGCCTTAAACCAATCTATGGTATCCTTCAATCCACGCTCAAGCCCTACCTTCGGTCCCCATTTCAGAAATCTTTTGGCCCTCGTTATGTCCGGCTGTCTCACCTTCGGATCGTCGACAGGCAGGCCTTTGAATACAACGCGGCTCTTGCTCCCGGTGAATTTTATTATAAGCTTCGCGAGCTCTATCACCTTCAATTCATGGGGATTCCCTATGTTTACGGGATCGTGAAGGTTTGACTGGCTCAGGCGGTATATCCCGTCTATCAGGTCAGAGACAAAGCACAGGCTCCTTGTCTGGCCGCCCTTTCCGTAAACGGTTATGGGCTTGCCTTTCAGGGCCTGGGTTATAAAATTAGGTATGACCCTCCCGTCGTTCTTTCTCATCCTTGGTCCGTAAGTATTGAATATCCTGATTATTTTCGTGTCCAAACCGTGCACCCTGTGATAAGCCATCGTGATGGCCTCCGCGAACCGCTTGGCCTCATCGTATACGCCGCGCGGGCCGACGCAATTAACGTTCCCGTAATACGCCTCAGGCTGAGGATTGACATTAGGGTCCCCGTACACCTCTGATGTGGACGCCAATAAAAACCTCGCCTTTTTCGCCTTCGCGAGGCCTAACGCGTTGTGCGTCCCGAGAGAACCCACCTTCAATGTCTGTATGGGATAATTAAGATAATCTATCGGGCTCGCGGGAGAGGCGAAATGAAGGACGACATCAATCTTCCCCCTGACGTTTATGCGCTGAGACACATTGTGCCTGACGAATTCAAAATCCCTGCCCCCCTTAAGATGGGCTATGTTCGCGAGGTCTCCGGTAATCAGATTGTCCATGCATAAAACCCTGTAGCCCTCTCCCAGGAACCTGTCGCACAGATGCGACCCCAGGAATCCCGCCCCGCCGGTTATCAAAGCTATCTTGCGCATTCTATCCTTTTCAGGTCTTCATCCACCATCATCCTGACCAATTTCTCGAAATTCACTTTCGGCTCCCATCCAAGGGCCTGCCTCGCCTTGCTGAAATCCCCTTTCAGCTCATTTACCTCCGCGGGCCTGAACAGGTCTTTGTCCTTTACCACGTAATCCTCCCAATTAAGGCCCGCGTGCCTGAAGGCGAGCTCCACGAATTCCCTGACGGAATGCGTCTCGCCGGTGGCTATGACATAATCATCTGGTCTTTTCTGCTGAAGCATCATGTACATCGCCTCCACGTAATCCCCGGCGAAGCCCCAGTCCCTCTTCGCCTCCAGATTCCCCAGCTTCAGCTCCTTGGCCCTGCCTGTCTTTATCTTGGCGACAGCGCTCGTTATCTTCCTGGTGACAAACTCATATCCCCTTAATGGCGATTCGTGATTAAAGAGTATGCCGTTGCAGGCGAATAAGTCATAGGCCTCTCTGTAATTCCGGGTCAACTCAAATCCGGCTACCTTGGAGATCCCGTATGGCGAACGCGGGTAAAAGGGGGTGTTTTCCGTCTGAGGGACTTCCTTGACCTGGCCGAACATCTCGCTTGACGCGGCGAAATAAAACTTGCACTTCGGCGCCTTTTCCTTTATGGCGGACAGGGTGAAATGCGTACCGTTTATATTGGTATTGATCGTGGAAAACTCATCCTCAAAAGAATAACTGACAAAACTCTGCGCCGCGAGATGATAGCACTCATCCGGCTTTATCTTCTCGACTATGCTGAACAGGCTCGCGTAGCTCTCAAGTGAACCGGAATGCAGTATTATCTTGTCCAGGATATCCCTTAACCGCCACAAGCGGTGTTCCGGGTCTTCCAGTGCGACGCGCCTTACTATGCCATGTACCTCATAGCCCTTTTTCAGGAGAAACCTCGACAGGTACGCCCCGTCCTGACCGGTAATGCCTGTAATCAGCGCCTTTTTTATCATCATCTCTCTCCCTTAAAATACTTTATGGTCCTGCGCATGCCCTCCTCAAAACCAACGCCCGGATCAAAACCTATCTTCTTTTTCGCCAGTCTCACGTCGGCCAGGGTGTGCTTCACGTCGCCCGTCCTGATCGGCAGGAAGAGGGGCTTTATATCCTTGCCCAGGATCTTATTCACGCATTTGACAATGTCCAATACGCTGTTCGCCTTTCCGCACGCGACATTGAAGACCTCGCATTTTACGTTCGCGGCCGTAGCTGATTTAATATTCGCCTGAACAACGTTATCCACGTATGTGAAATCCCGCGTCTGCTTCCCGTCGCCGAATATCGGCGGCTGCTGGTCTTTCAACATACAGGTTATGAACTTTGGTATGACCACGGCGTATTCGTCCTCGAGCGACTGCCTGGGCCCGAAGACATTAAAATACCTCAGATTGACAGTCTCCAGGCCGTATATCTTGGAAAATATCCTGGAATAATACTCGCCCGCCAGCTTTGTCAGGGCATAAGGCGATATCAATAACGGCAGAAAATCCTCTCTCTCCGGAAACCTGTCCGTGTCGCCGTAAACAGAACTCGAGGAGGCCATCACTACGCGCCTCACCTTCAGCTCCCTGGCGGCGCTAAGTATGTTCAGCGTGCCGTTTATGTTCACGTCATTGTAAAGCTCGGGGTTCAAAAGCGACTTAGGCACGCTCCTCAGCGCCGCCTGATGCAGGACGTAATCGGCCCCGCTCATGGCCTTCCTGACGACCGCCTTGTCCCTTATATCGCCCTTCATGACCTCTATCTTAGAACTTGAGGACGACAGATTTTCTTCTTTTCCTGAACTAAAGTCATCCAGCACCACAACCTTATCGCCGCCTGATACCAGCGCGTCCACTATGTGCGACCCTATGAAACCCGCCCCGCCCGTCACTAAAAACCTCATGCCTCCCCCTTATCCCCTCTTCTAAGTTGACACTCAAGCAATACTCCTTTTGTCAACTTAGCGGCTACAAATTTGTTTATAATTTAACTATGTTTTTATTTCCCTTGAAATTCCTAAGCGCGTTACGGGTATCTATCACCAACCCCGCGTTGTCGACTATCAACTTATAATCCACGCGGGCATGATCGGTTATGATAACTACCACATCGCTTGAACCGACACTTTCCTTTGTTAAGCCTATTGAACGCAGTTTACGCCCCTCGATCTCCAGTTCCGGAGTCAGGGGATCGTGATATCTCACGTCCGCCTCTTTTTCAATGAGCGAATTTATTATCTCCAGCGCGGGCGATTCCCTGACGTCGTTTATGTCCTTCTTGTAGGTAATGCCCGCGACGAGGATCTTTGACCCTTTTAACGGCCTTTTCCTCTCGTTCAAAGAAGACATTATCTTGTCCACGACATAATGAGGCATGTAAGAATTCACCTCATCCGCCAGGCCTATGAACCTGGCCTCAAAACCGTGCTGACGCGCCTTCCAGGAAAGATACAGCGGGTCAAGCGGTATGCAATGCCCGCCTATCCCCGGACCGGGATAAAACGGCATGAACCCGAAAGGTTTTGTCTTCGCCGCGTCTATTATCTCCCACACATCCAAACCCATCTTGTTGCACATCAGCGCCAGCTCGTTTACCATGGCTATGTTTACGCTGCGGAACGTATTTTCCAGAAGCTTTACCATCTCCGCGGAGCGCGTGCATGAAACAGCGAAAACTTCTTTTATGACCCTGGAATACAGAAGGCGCGCTAGCTCGGTGCAATGTCTCGTGACGCCGCCCACGACCTTCGTTATGTCCCTTGTCTTGTATTTCGGATTTCCGGGATCCACCCTTTCAGGCGAAAACGCCAGGAATATGTCCTTGCCGACCTTCAGGCCGTCTTTTATCAATTTAGGCATGATCACTTCTTCCGTAGTGCCGGGATACGTGGTACTTTCAAGTATGATCAATTGCCCCTTTCTCACGTTTTTGGCTATGCTTTCGCTTGCCGAAAGTATATATGAGATATCGGGTTCCTTTGTCTTGCGAAGAGGCGTAGGTACGCATATGATAATGGCATCCATCTTGCCCAGCGCGTCCGTGTCCACGGAGCTCTTTAGAAGACCTGAAGACACCAGGTTTTTCACATCCTCGGAAGGTACATCCAATATATAAGAATCGCCCTTGTTGATCAAGGCGGTCTTCCTAGCGTCATTATCAAAACCCATTACGTTAAAACCCGCCTTCCCGAATTCCACCGCGAGCGGGAGCCCGACATACCCAAGTCCGATTATGCCTATCCGGGCCTTTCCGTTTTCTATCTTTGACTTCAGTTCCTCGTACATAAACCGATCCTATCCTTTCTTAATTTTCCCCCACCATTTCTTATTTTTCTCATACCAATCCACTGTCTCCCTCAAGGCCTCATCAAATCCTCTGGTCGGCCTCCATCCAAGCCTTCGCATTTTTCCGGAATCCAAAGAATAACGCCTGTCATGGCCCGGACGGTCAGGCACGTATTTTATCATCGTCTCCCGCTTGCCCAATAGACCCAGTATCATTTTCGTAAGGCGGGCGTTTTCTATCTCAACCCCCCCGCCTATATTATAGATCTCCCCCGGCCTGCCTTTGCGCAGGGCCCTGTCTATGGCCGCGCAATTATCCAAAACATACAGCCAGTCCCGAACGTTCAGACCGTCGCCGTAAAGAGGGACTTTTTTATTCTCAAGGAGATTCGTCACGAACAGGGGTATCATCTTTTCCGGGAATTGATAGGGGCCGAAATTATTACTGCTCCTCGTAATAATGACCGGCAGCGCGAAGGTGGCCCAGTAAGACAAGGCCAGATGATCCCCGGCCGCCTTGCTGGCGGAATAAGGGCTATTGGGACACAGCATGTCCGTTTCCCTGAAAGAACCTTTCTCGATGCTTCCGTAAACCTCATCCGTGCTGACCTGAACGAATCTTTTTACTTTCATCTTCCTGGCTGACTCAAGCAGCGCGTGGACTCCGCGGAAATTCGTGTTTATAAACTCGGCCGCGTTATTTATGGACCTGTCCACGTGGCTCTCCGCGGCGAAATTTATCACGGTATCACAGCCTCTCATCGCCCTGCCCACGATATCTTTGTCGCAGATATCACCCTTTATGAATTCATATCTCCTGTCATCCTCTATATCCCTGAGATTATCCGGATTCCCGCAATACGTGAGCTTGTCCAGATTCATGACCCTGGCGCCAGGATGCCTTTCAAGGACATACCTTATGTAATTTGAACCTATGAACCCGCATCCGCCCGTCACCAGCATTTTCATAGTCGTTATCGATCCCTATCCGCCACCAGGTTGCTCGCCTTTAACAGCGATTCGTGCGTCCCGCAATCCGTCCACCACCCGTCAAGCACGGCAAAGGTCATTTCCCCCCGCCTGATATACTCATTATTCACGTCCGTGATCTCAAGCTCGCCCCTGTCAGAAGGCCTCAGGGTCTTTATGATATCGAATACATCCTTATCGTACATGTAAATGCCCGTGACGGCGTATCTCGATTCCGGCCTTTTCGGCTTCTCCGTTATCTTCAGGATCTTGTCGCCTTTTATCTCGGCCACGCCGAACCTCTCCGGGTCCTCGACCTCTTTCAATAATATCTTCGCGCCTTTTGCCTGTTTCACAAAATCATTCACGTGCTTTTTTATCGACCCCTCGATCAGATTATCCCCCAATATAACGGCTATCTTGTCATTGTCCGCGAAATGCTCCGCCAGGCGCAGGGCCTCGGCTATGCCGCCCTCGCCCTTCTGATAAGTGTAATTTATGTGCCTCAACCCGAATTCCGCGCCGTTGCCAAGGAGACGCAGGAATTCACCCGCGTTATTCCCGCCCGTGACTATGAGGATATCCTTTATACCCGCGTCCACGAGCGTCTCGATGGGATAATATATCATCGGTTTGTCATACACGGGCAATAAATGCTTGTTTGTTATGCGCGTCAACGGCTCCAGGCGCTTTCCCAGTCCGCCGGCCAATATAACACCTTTCATGAATCACCTCTTAAATTATTTTTTCCAATCATACGATATGTCGTTCTTGAACGCGTCCAATCTATACTCGTCCGGCTCCGCGGGGTCATAAGGCAGGGTCGGCGTATTTATCACTATGGCCTCCTTGTCGCTGACGCACTTGAAGCCATGATATACAAGCGGCGGTATTTTTATCAACATCGGGTCGTCCAGGCTCACCACGAATTCGTTTATCTCTTTATGGGTCCGCGATCCTTCCCTGGCGTCATATAAAACAAGCTTCATCTTCCCTGACACGCACGTGAAACAATCATGCTGTTTTTTATGAAAGTGCCACGCCTTTACAACCCCGGGATAAGCGGTCGTCATGTACACCTGCCCGAATTTCAGGAATATCTTATCATCAGACCTCAATATCTCCATGAGCCTGCCGCGCTCATCGGGTATCACCTTAAGCTTCTTTACCTCAACATCTTTAATCATTACAATATTTTCCTTTCTTATCCCTCGACAGCTTTATCCCGCATAAATGGCGCGGGGTCAAGCTGTCTGTCTGCCCATGCATATGTACCTGAACCCCATCTCCTTCATCTTTGCCGGATCAAACATGTTCCTGCCGTCCAGTACCAGGGGATTCCTTAGAAGCTTTTTCACGCGCTTCAAATCCAACACCTTGAAATCATGCCAATCAGTCAATATCACCAGGGCATCGCTGTCCCTGGCCGCCTCATATGCGTCTTTGCAGAGCTTTACGCCTTTAAAAACATCCTTTGCCTTTGCCATCGCCTGCGGGTCATAAGCCTTTATCCTGGCCCCGCCGGCCATCAATGAGTTTATTATATCTATGGAAGGCGCGAAACGCATATCGTCTGTATTGGGCTTGAAAGACAACCCCAGCACCCCTATGGTCTTGTCTTTCAATATCCAAAGCGCCTCCTCTATCTTCTTCACGAACAGCTCCTTCTGCTCCTCATTGACCTTTCTGACGGCCTTCAGGATGCTGAAATCGTAACCAATCTTATCGGATATGTGTATGAAGGCGTCCAGGTCTTTCGGAAAGCAAAAACCGCCGTACCCGATCCCGCTTTTTAAAAAGGCCCTGCCTATCCTCTTATCAAGACCTATTCCATAACTGACCTTCTCTATGTCCGCGCCTGTGCTCTCGCACACATTCGCGACAGAATTTATAAAAGATATCTTGGTGGCGAGAAAAGAATTCGAGGCGTGCTTTATCAGCTCGGCGCTCTTTATATCCGTCACGACAATCTCGGCGTTTATGGGCCTGTACAACTCCATGAGGATATCCCTGGCCTTTTTTGTCTCAACGCCTATCACAACCCTGTCCGGATGCATGAAATCCTCTATGGCGGTACCCTCTTTCAAGAACTCGGGATTGGACGCGACGTCGAACTTTATACCCTTCTTGTTGTTTATCTTTATGGTGTGCTCCACCCACCTGCCCGTCTCTACCGGGACAGTGCTCTTTTCCACTACCAGGCGGTAAGACGGCATGCTTTTCGCGATCTCCTTAGCCACGTTTTCCACATAGGAAAGATCCGCGCCGCCCCCCGTCCTCGGAGGAGTGCCCACGCAGATAAAAATCACCAGGGATTTTTTAACGCCTTCTTTCACGCTCGCCGCGAAAGACAGCCTGCCGGATTTCACATTTTCTTTTATCATGGCCTCAAGGCCGTGTTCGTAAAACGGCGCCTTTAATTTTTTCAGCATCTCTATCTTTTTCTTGTCGTTGTCGACGCATATCACGTTGTTGCCGAGCTCGGCGAAACAAACGCCCGTGACAAGACCGACATAACCCGCGCCTACTATGCATACATCCATGACATTACTCCTTATCTATCCCCTGTTTTGGATACGGATAATAATCCTTGAAATCAAACGGCACCTTCGGCGACGCCTTTAATTTCATTACAAACCAGACTGTCGTGCCCCCGTCCCTGCCCGTATTCACGCTGGCCTCTGCTATCCAGCAATGCAGGTCCTTTATGACGGTCAATTCCTTTTCCTTGAACCTGTTGACTATCTTGTGGCCGTCATCCTCCACCTCTTTCAGGTCATATCTCCCGAATGTCCTGAATGACCATTCGTTATTCAATTTATAAAATAACTCCGACGTTAATTCGGTCTCCTCGTCCTGCCAGTATCTGGAACCTAACCCAAACTGGTATCTCTCGGATGTCCTGATAAAAAAATCGTTATTCCAGGTCTGAAAATCCCTTGACTGAGGATCATACCGGGTGTCTGACTCGAACCTGATCCCCTTCAAAGGCGTCAATTCCAAGTCCGCCTTCACGTTCGAAAACTGACTGCCCATGCCCGTGGGCTTATAAAGATAATCTGACGTGATCAGGAGATATCCGAAATCAACGGGCATCAGGTTATCGCCTTCTTTTCTCTTGACCTGGATCTTGTTCTCGAGTCCCAGGGTAAACTTGCTGGTCCTGGTTACGGCGTCTATATCGTCAAACTGCTGCAGCTGGACCGCGGGCGTGGACGGTTCGTGCACGTACTCATACTTAAGGGTGGGCGTGGCGATGTGACGGAAAGACCCGTCATAAGTCCTTGAAAGCTTCGTGCTGAGATCCACGCCGGTGTAAAACGCCGTCCTGAATTCATCCTCTTCCCCGTTCGCGTCCTTGCTGTAAGCGGTGTCCCTCATGCCCGCGAACGGCGTGACGCTTAAAAAATCACAAAGCCGGAGCGGACTGGATAATTTATTATACATATCGAACCTGACCACGTCGGTGTCGTCGGCGCTGTCGCCCGCCTTCGTGTCAAGAGAGGAAAAACTCGTGTCTGTCTTCAGGTAAACGGGCAGATTAAACAGCCTCTGGTCTTTCAGATCAAACCTTAATTCCGGCAGGCGTTCCGTGACCGTCTGAAAACGATTGACCCTTTTGCGCGTCAGGAAACTGAAAGAATATTCCGATTCCTTCCTCAGTAAATACAGATATGATTCCGGCAGCGGCTCGCTGTCGTATTCCTCCCTGTAGAAAAAATCCTTTGTCATGTCGGCGTCGCTTAACTTATGATATTCCATTATCGCCGCGGCATGATCATTCATGTCCCATTTATGCCTCAGCTGAACCCTCCACCTCTGGGCCTCCGCCCTTAACGGCTCGCCCCTGTCCATGTCCCGCTGATTTGTATAATAAGTCCTGAGGATGCCCCCGCCCAAACCATTCAAGGCGTACTTGTAATCAAACCCCTCTCCCAGGCCCCACCTCTCCCTCTCGTCCAGCCTTAGAGTCAGGCTATTATCCTCATCCAGCTCATATCTGTAGCTATTAAGCGCGAAAAATCCCCATTTTTTCTTCCTGCCGGGGATGACCTCGACCGTGGGCCATTTTGTATTTATGGAAAAATGGTACCTGGGCAGATACGCTATGGGCACGCCGCCCACCTTGACTGTAACATCCTTGGCGACCACTTTGTCCCCGGGATATATCATCACGCTCTTGGAACTGATCTTGTAATGAGGACGCGGCAGGTCACAGCTCGTTATGTAGCCGTTTATCACCTTATAGGTATCGCGGGAAATAATGTCTATTTTTTCTCCTACGGCATACCAATCGCCTGATTTCGCCCTCGCGTCCGCTATAACGCCTTTTTTTGTCTCAAAATTATAATCCACCCTATTCCCTGTCAGGGCGCCTGTGGGCATTTTCAGGACCACATTGCCTTCCGCCTTCGCGTCTTTTGTCTCGGTATAAACAACTATCTTGTCACATGTAAGCTTTATGTCATCATAATCGATTGACACGTTGCCCGTTCCTATTACTTTTTTCTCGTTGGGCAAGAATTCCACCTGATCGCCGTTCACCTCGATGGGCTTGCCTGTCTCGGCCGCGTAAGAAACCACGCAGGATAAAAATAAAAAAATAAACGCTACGATACGTTTCATGATAGTATTAAAAGAGAGGCTCCTATTATTCCCGCGTCACTGCCCAATTCGGCAAGCCTGATCTTCACATGCCTCGCGGGTACATCCATGGCGCGACAGGCGATTTCCTTTCGCAGCGGCCCAAGGATCAGATTGCCGGCCTTGCTGACTCCGCCGCCGATAATTATCCTGTCAGGATTCAAAAGATTGATAACCCCTGACAACGCTACCGCCAATCTCCTGGCCGCTGCTTCCCATACGGCCCTTGCCTTTTTATCGCCCTTATTCGCGGCGGCGCTCAATGCCTCAAGAGTTATATTTTTATTGAATGCCTTGCGCGCCTCTATAAGTATACGCCTGTTACCTATATAGGACTCAAGACAGCCGGTTCCCCCGCAATTACACTTAGGCCCATTTTCATTTATGGGCACATGCCCTATTTCCCCGGCGCTCATCGCGTTACCCCTGTAAAGACAGCCGGATATGATAATCCCGCCGCCAACCCCCGTGCCGAGCGTAACACAGACCATGTTATCCGCGCCTTTACCCGCGCCGAATTTATGTTCAGCCAGGGTCATGGCGTTCACATCATTATCTATCTCTACCTTTAACCTTAATCTCTTCTCTAATATAGACTTGAGAGGCACATCTTTCCATCCTCTGATATTGGTCATTCCATGCACAATGCCCCTCTTTGAATCAACCAATCCCGGCACGCCCATCCCGATACCTGCGATATCTCTCTTTTTAACCCCGGCATTATATATAATAGCTTCTATATTAGATATAATATAATTTATAAGATCTATCTTGCTGATATTGGACGGCGTCTTGACCTCACGCCTGAAATGTATCCCTGCCCTCTCATCCACCAGGCCCATCTTTATCAGGGTCCCGCCCACATCTATACCTATCTTAACCCTTTTACGCATAGGTAATTATAATAGCGTAATTCACCAAATAATGCAAATAGTTTTTTAATGGATGTTTGTTGGCAGGCTAAGTTGACACTCAAGCAATACTCCTTTTGTCAACTTAGACGCTTCTTAGTTGACAAAACCAGTATTACTCATGTGTCAACTAAGGAATTAGCAGACGCGGTTGCGGCCTTTTTCTTTTGCCTTGTACAGGGCCTTGTCCGCCTTCTCGATCAGGTCTTCCCTGCTGGCCCCGTCGTCCGGGAACACGCTCAAGCCTATGCTGAGAGTGGTTGAGACTACCTCGTCATACGCCTTGAAAACAGCGTTACCCACGCTGAGCCGGATACGTTCCGCTACCTGCATGGCGCCGTCGCGGCCTATGCCGGCGAGGACCACGCCGAATTCTTCCCCGCCGTAGCGTCCGATTATATCTATTTCCCTTAGGCTCGTCTTCAATAAGGCCGCCACCTCTTTCAATATGACATCGCCCACAAGGTGGCCGAACTTGTCGTTCTTGGCCTTGAAATGATCCAGGTCCAGCATCAGAAACGATAGGCTCGTCTTGTGCCGCATGGCCCTTCTTATTTCCTCCGAAAACCTCTCCAGAAAATACCTCCTGGTGCTGACCTCTGTCAGCGAATCCGTAATGGCTATATCCTGGACCTTCTTGTATAAAACAACCTTCTGAAACTGTATGGCGAACTGCCTTGCCAGGATTACAAAATTCTCAAAATGCTGCCTCGGTATATTCTCCACATACAAAACCCCTATTATCTTATCCTCGGCCATCAGCGGGATGCATATGAGGGTATCAAATTCCTTTATGACAGAAAGCCTCCTTAAAAAAGACAGGTTTTCCTGCGAAGAAATGAAGATATCGATCTTTACCTCGAGCATGGCGGCCGCGATCTCCTTGTCAAAGTCATCGGGCACCGCCTTCGCCACTGAACGGCCAAGCTCGATCTTATAAACGGCGCCCACGGAATTGTCCTCTTCTTTCAAAAGCGCTATCCTTGACGCCCTGAACCTGAACGATTTCTTCAGCGCTGAGGAAAAAACATTGAAGATGTCTTCCGGCGAGAGACAGCTCGACATGTCTTTGGAGACCTCGTATAAAGACAGGATCTGCGATAATTTTCTTTCCAGTTCCAGATTTATCTCTATCTGCTGTTTGTCCTTGGCGACGATCTCGTCATAAGACCTCCTGACGCCTTCCAGCCGGTCCCTCATCCCGGCCTTCCAGACGTTAAAGACGCTTTTAAACCTTCCCGCGATAAAAGGCAGGGCGTTGAAAAACAAGGCAAACACTATTGACTCGTAAAGAGACCCCCTCGCGTTGATTATAAAAATAATGACGCCCGCTGAAAAAGAAGCCGCGAAAGACCTGGCGGCGTTCGTCCTGTAACTGACGAATAAAAGCGCCGCGGAGATTATAAAATAAATGAAATATTTCATGTCAACCCGCCACCCTGTCCCGGCCCTCTCTCTTTGCCCTGTAAAGCCTGTCGTCCGCCTTTAATATGAGCTCATCATGGACCTTCGCGTCTTCAGGAAAACTCGCCACGCCTATGGAAACGGTCACATGCGTCTTGGTCCTGCGCAGCATTATCGGCTCTTTCTTTATGGCCTTGCGCAGGCCCTCGGCCGTCTTCATGGCCTCCTTTTTGGAAACCTCGGGCAATATCAG
>Ga0265297_10008187_pt1 | contig 14070 bp, 17 predicted proteins | sample Munlanlwell13791_FD_192502 | JGI IMG/M metagenome (GOLD analysis project Ga0265297, IMG submission 192502) | Leachate microbial communities from a municipal landfill in Southern Ontario, Canada - Leachate well 137-91 | ecosystem: Engineered > Solid waste > Landfill > Unclassified | place... | reverse complement strand
CTTAACCAGTATGATAGGCACCGCTGGCAGCGGCAAAACAGTAATTGCCACAGGCGTCTTTTGGGTAGCTAGAACACTGCAACAGCAAATAGCCGACTTCCACTGCAGCATCGATGACACAAACAGCAGCATAAAAGCTGACGTCTGCAACATGGAATCAGGACATTTCCCGCCGAAAACACAAGCATACAACAGCTACGCATACCAATGTGCCCTACACATGTGGTGGGGCAAAAACAGTCTATGGGGACAAAAATCCGCTACCTTCCAAGTAGTAGACTTAGCAGGCGAAGACTTAGTCACGCAGTCACAGTACCAATACAAAAAACCCGACCCCACAAGCTACAGCGCAGCCCAACAACTCGTCGATTACATCTACGGCTCCGACGTTTTCCTACTTGCAGCACCCGCAAGTCGCGCCCCCATCTTTGACGGCGACGAATCAGTAGAAAAAGAAGACAGCGACGTCCACAGCAACCCAGACGTTGTGCTTTCAAGCATTTTTGACATGATAGTTAAACGCAGAAAAGCCGCTAACAAACCAATCAAAGGCATCGGCTTATGCATAACTAAATGCGACATGGTAGACGTTTACCTTGAAAAACGTCACCACTGGAACCTCTACAAAAGCGAGGCAGACCGCAAAGCCTTCCTATACAAGTATTTCCCATGGACAGACCAAAGCATCAAAGGCTTACAGGATACTTGGAGCCAAACTAAAGTGCAGATTTTCCCCATGTTCGTTGAAACAGAAAAAAACAGCGACGGCACACAGAAAAAATGGGAGGCAGGCTGGGACCTCGGACACCCAAAAATCGCGGTTGAAGACAGAGTTCCAAAATGCAGCCAGCAACAATTTGTTAACCTAATCAACTTCATAGGCGAGCTAGTCTAATGCAGATACACACACTCTACAAGGGTCCAATGCCAGATGAAGGCATAAAAATTCATAAAAGCGAAGGACTCTGCAACATAGTAAACGATGACATAATAACAAAATGCCACACCCTTTCAGGCTCAATACATAAAACCATCCATGACAGCCAAATCCACAACACCGCAAAAGGTCCAGTGTTAAGCTTAACCAAAATTGAACCAACCAAAGCCAGCGACGGCAGAACCTGCACCATGAACCACACCATCTTTGTAAGCTTAAGCGAAGTAATACACGAGTTATCCCCTTTTCTAGATTTTCCATTAACAGATTTGCCCCTGCAACCCATACGGGTTAAAGTTGAAAAAGAAGAGTGAGGCTTTGAAGGTTTGGCTGCTTATAATCTACGGTTTACTCATCGGCGCAGCAGTAATAGCGGTACTGTACCTTCTTGGATACGGCGCTATCAAAACCACTGTTGACGCAGTCCTAACTAAAATCTCAGGCTTTTTTGGTTCAAACAACACATTCACTGACATACTAAAACAAAACTGGATGCCTATAGCAGCGGCTGGAGCAACCATAATTCCCTCATTAATTGTAGCGTTCGTAAACAATCAAAGATACAAAGCTGAACTGCAAGCCAGAAAAGAATTAGCTGACATCGCGGCAAAACAAGACTTTGAACTATCAAAAGCTGAAGCAATAAACGGCAACGCAGCAGCAAAAATTGAAGCCTTAGAAAAAGAGTTAACCGCCTACAAAGGAGACACAACCACAGAGCAACTGCAAACAAGATTAACCTCTGTGTTAACTGACAACGAAAAAATGTCAAAAACCATCGAGGAACTACAGAAACAACCCGCGCTACTTGCACAGCAACTGTGGACTAAAAGCGGCGGACAAATAATAGAAGTCGGCGGCGAAAAATTCAAGGTAATAGAAAAAGAAATCCTGAAAGTGGTTTGAATGGCTAATAACAAAGACAAAATAGAGTCATTCCACGAAATTCCCTCAAGCAAATACTGGTGGCTTCCAGGCGACGTTGCCGTGCCAAAAGACCTGTTCAAAGTTTGGACGCCAATCTGCTTTTTTGCAGGAGTCACACTTACGCTACTGACTGAACACACCTTGTTTTGGCAGTACCTAGGCAACGGACTCTACAATGTTTTGCTTGTACGTGGATGGTTCATCACAGTACCTGTAAGCATCGGCGCAACAGTTGCCTTATACTTTTGGCATCAGAAACGCAAGAAAAAACGGTTACAGGAAGCCAATGAACGCGCTCGAATGCGAAGGTACCAAGACGCAGTTATTAATCAAAACATCAAGAGGTGAAAAAAACAAATGAATAACAAAGCAATAAGCAAACCCATAATCGTAATAATCATTATTGCTGTAATCATAGTTGCCGCTGTAGCAGCTGCCATAGGCTCAAACATTTCAGCGCCAACAGAAAACCAGTTAAAAGTCTACATTGACAACGTAGAATTCACAGGCAACCAAACAGCAATCAACACTTTAGACTGGGGACCAGTTCAACCCGGCTTCACATACACCAAAAACTTCACAGTCGTCAATAACGGAAACCAAAACTTAACTTTACTGCTACTAACCACAGAACCCCTTGGCACAACCCAAACATGGCCTTACAACGGTTCAATGTTGCCTCCATCTTTCAGCGCTCAAGGCAGCCTCGAATACAAACTTAGCGCTTCAGCATCTTCTGGCGCATGCACTTGGCGATTGATTGCAAGCAACAATACCGCACCCGCCCCAACACCTACACCGACAGCAACGTCTTCTGTGGGCGAAGTTTGCTACGTTACCATTGAGGCAGAGCAGGGAATGCAGCAGATTAACTTAACAATCAACACTGACAAAATAACTTTAACGCCATCTCACATGCCAAAAACTGTCGCGTACACTTCAGGCAGCACTTTAATCTTTAAAACTTCCGCTATAGAAGGTTACGCTTTCAACTACTGGGAAATACATGGTGACACCGTTAAATCTAGCAATCCCTATCAAGTTGTGAATGCACAAGGCAACTTTACCATAGTAGCAACCTACATTGTGCAAGTACCAGCGGAGTAAGAGGTGAAATAGTATTGAGTAACAGAAAGGAAATCTTGAAAGCGTTAGTTATCACTGTAGTAATCGCGTGCTTAACAGTTGGCGTGGTTTATGCAGTTTCATATTTAACCGTGACTAGTCAAGACAGCGACGTTATAACGCCGTTGCCAGCTCCCACGCCCGAAACATCACCCACCACAGAGCCAACCGCAACACCAACAGAAACCACGTACACCCTACAACTAGCATGGAACACAACCACACCATACATCGGCGAATCAGTACAATTCACTGCACAATTAAACCCAGCCGTCGAAGACATAACCGTCTTTTTCTACCGCAGAACACCAACCCGAGCGCTTTTAGGCAACGCAACAACCGACAGCACAGGAACAGCAACATTCAACACTGCCCCTTTACTCACAGAAAACCCTAAAACTTTCATGGCAAACTGCACCATACCAATTCCATAGGCGTTTTAATTGCCACCCAAAAAGGAGTTTTTAAACCTTGAAACAATACATCCCCAGCACCCTAACCGTGCTACTGTTAACAGCCACAATCTTTTACGTCTGCACCTACGGCGACTACACTACACCACAGCAAATACAAAACAGCGCAGACAACAACTACGTAGAAACGTACAGGCAACACCAAATCTACAGTTTGCCCGATAACGAGGGGTTTGTCGGCGTTAACGCTGTGTGGCACCGCGTGTATTTTGGCGTGGATTTGGCTGATTTGAAGGCAGACATAGATGAAGCGTACAGGTAGGTGAAAAAACATGCCGAAAATTCATGTGAGAGATAACGGATTAATCAAGAACTGTGACTTCCACTCAACGTTAGAGCTTGAAGGCAAAAACTTTGTAGTTGAAGGATGTAGTTTTAAATCGAAAGTTAAAATTTGACCTTGAGTGTGTCTTGAATTTTGCGTGTGCAACCAGCCCACGACAGCCACATACCTTCCCTCCAAAAAGTTTTATGACTGCGATTAGGCTAACCGCACCACAAACAAGAAAACATGGTCTTTTTGCCGAAAAAGCCCAGCCAAAAAACGAGTTGAAAAACATGAAGCACAAACGCTTAAACTCTTCCAGCAGCAGATTCATAGAATACCAAAAGCACATTGAGAACAGAGCTTTTGAGCGTCTTTACTGTGAAGAGTTAGATAGAGATTCGAATGATAGTTTGAATAATTAATTTGTGGGCTTGTCATTGTTGAGCCTTCAAACAACCTTTCCAAAAGAAAACCTTGACTAAAAAACGGTTTAGGGTTCAACTTAACAGAGAAGCCCAACAAAAAACAAGCCACCTCAAAAATATAACTCAATGTATGTAACAACAGGAGACAACAACCAAAAATGCAAACAACGACACGAATAGACACACCTAGACATCACAGCCGACAAGAAATAACAGACAACATAATAAAACTAGTATTCCAAGGAAAAATGAACTTCACAGAAATAGCAAAAGACATAGGAATATCACGCAAAACCGCATACCGCTACTGGAACCGCTGGAAACAAACAGAAGAAGCCCAAGCAGTAGACATGGAATGGTGGAGCCTCTACCTAAAAGTAAGAGAAGCCAACCCAGAAAAAGCCCTTGAATGCCTAACAAGAATCAAACATAAAATGATAACAGACCGCCATGAAGTTCAAGCAACAATAAAAGAGATAAAGCTGGAGTGGAAACTTGAGCCTACTCAAACTACAGATAAAATACACTCCACACCTGTCACAATGGACTTTCCACAATAGCCCAGCACGATACCGCATACTATCATGCGGAAGAAGATGGGGCAAAACAGTTGCAGGCGCAAACGAATACATTAAAATGCGCACTTCAGCCCCTCCAAACACAGTTGGCTACTGCGTAGCACCCACGTACAATCACAGCCTTAAACAGTGGAAAGAAATAAAAAACTTTTGCCCCCCAGAACTAATCGTACGCGAAAACCTGTCAAGCCACATTATGACGTTGATAGGCAACCGCGACATATACTTCAAATCCGCTGACAGCCCCGATTCAATGCGAGGCGACGCCGTGTACGATGCATGGTGGGATGAGCCAGCGCAAGTTAAAGAAGAACGCTGGACAACAGAGTTTCGCCCAGCAATCATTGACACCCACGGCAAAGTAATATTCACTGGAACCCCCGCTGGCAAAAACTGGTATTTTCAGTTGTGGACCCGCGGACAAGACAAAGCGCAAAACGATTATGAAAGCTGGGCATTTAGCAGTTACACTAACCCGTACCTAGACCCTAAAGAAATAGACGAGTTCAAACGTGACATGCCAGAACTCGCGTACAGACAAGAAATCCTCGCAGAATTCCTAGACGATGTGGGTTCAGTTTTCCGTAACATAAGAGCGTGTGTACATGGCAGCCAAGAAGAACCGAAACCAAACAAACGTTACGTTGCAGGATGCGACCTTGCAAAACACGAAGACTTCACAGTCATCTGCGTCTTGGACAATAACGGGCACCTCTGCTACTTTGACAGGTTTAGTCAATTGGACTGGGTATTCCAGTCTAAGCGGATCGTGGAAGTCTGTAGACGCTACAACAACGCCCGGCTACTCCTAGATTCAACGGGAGTGGGCGACCCAATTTACGATAACCTACGACGCAGCGGTTTAAACGTTGAAGGCTACAAATTCACGAACGCATCAAAAAAAGACTTGATTGAAAACTTAAGCATAGCCATAGAGAACCAAGCTGTAACTTACCCTGATATTCCAGTGTTGCTGTCGGAGCTAGGCTTGTTTGGCTACAAAATCTCGCCTGCAGGAGTGACTAGTTATAACGCGCCTGAAGGCTACCATGACGACTGCGTGATTTCTTTAGCGTTGGCGGCTTGGTATCAAGCTAAACCTAAAGGCTTCTTTGGCAGTGCAGGAGTACACTAAAATGTTAAGTGCAATACAAGCAGTTCAAGCCGTTGAAACCTACGAGTTGGAAGAAGCCCGAAAACGCATCCCACCCCACATGCAAAACACCGCGCCCTACAGCGCCAAAGCCCTCTGGACATTCTACCTAGACACGCACCACCAACCAGAAGGCGAATCATGCATCTACTGTAAAATGTTTGACGGGCAAACCTTCACAGGCGCACAACTCCGCAGCGTATTTCCAGACCACAAGTGGGAAGGCGACGACATTTACGCAAACATCCACATGACGCTCTGGGGAAAAGACGGCACATGCGGTTGCTTGCTGATTCGTGAACCTGAACACGAAGACATCACGCTTAACCTATGGACTCAAATGGGCACAGACTGGACTAAAGCCCCAGAAAAAGAGAAAGAGCAAGGTAACAAGTTATGAGTTGGCTAAAACAGAAATTAACCCATGCAAAACACGGCTTCTTCGAACGCATGCAAAGCGTACTGCCTAAACAGCATAGGGCAGACTGGACAAACTTTAACTTCGAAAAATACAGCAAACGCTTTGACGAATACTGCAGCAAATACCCCAAAGTTAAATCGGCCCTGCTAACGATTGCAGGTCAAGTGGTAGCTGACGGCGTCTACACAGTAATCAACGATAAATACGATAGGGCGTTAGCTGCTAAGAAAGTGTGTGACGACTTTAACAAGCGAGTTGGCATGTACCTGCTTATTCGTAAAACAGCGTTGCGGATGGCTAAGTATGGCACAGCGTTTTGGGAGCTAGATTTTAACAATGTTAACGGTTTGAATGTGCAGTTGATTCCGCATCAGGAACACATGATGCCAGTGTATGCAGGCGGCGTACTGTCTGGCTGGGAATACCGAGTTAATAATCAGCAGTTGTACAAGTGGAGCAAAGAACAGATTGCAGTGTTCGCGTTGGATCCTGAAGAGAATGAGCCGTTTGGCACCAGCCTGTTAACAGGCATCGACTATGAATTGGATACTCAAAACCAAATCCGCAAAAACCTTTTAGCATATCTTGAGAAGCAGGCGTGGGCTTCAAACGTTCTGCAGGTAGGTGACGCCACAATCCAGCCCACGGAAGAAATGACTAGTCAAATTAACGCTGAAGTGAAAAACCGCGAGGTCGGCGAAGACTTCGTAACCAGCTATCCTATAGAATTGAAAGTTATGGGTGCCGCGCAAGTTGAGACGCGCATGATTCCTGAAACCTTAAAGTTCGGCGACGACCAAACCACAGACGCCCTCATGGTGCCGCCAATAAGCAAACTGTACAATAGCACTGAAGCTTCAGCAACCGTAATGACAGACTGGTCACACGCTAACTTGATAGCGCCAATACAGAAAATCATCAGTGAAATAGTTGAGAAACAGGTTTATCAGCCAATGTTGGAGGACATGGGTTTCACTGTCAAGTTGACGCCTGAATTAAGTTATGACCCTCCAGACGTGCATGCACTGGAGGATGTGCAGTATTGGCAGACAGCAATCAACAGCAAAATAGCTACTCCCATGCAAGCCGCTGAAGCTTTAGGCATTGAGTACGACGAGAAGTACTTTGCTGATTTAGAAGCTAAAGAGCAGGAGAAGATGAATATGCAGTTGCAGGCTAAACAGGCTGGCGCGGAAAGCGAAGAGGATGGGGAGAAGGGGAAGCCAACGGCTAAAGAAAGCTGGTTGGTGACGAAGGTGCATAAACATGACTGACATGTCTATTTTGCAGCTTATTCCTGAAACGCCGAAACATGCGTCGTTTGATTCGGAAAAACTTAGAGAGTCTTTGCAGTCAGTTATGGAGCAACTAAGCAAAGCCAGCACAGTACCCAACACTTTAACAGTGCTTGACTCAACAGTCCTGCGTGAATCTATCTTGAAATTAATCGGTGAATACAACACAGCCTTAAACTTGCTGCTGGGCACGTTAACTTTTGATGGCGCAGAAAACAAGCAGTCTTTAGCATCGGTTAAGGAGCAGTTAAGCGGCATCAAGGAAGCGTACACTAAGTTGGAGTTGGATTTCGCGTTTGTTCTTGAGGAGCTTAGGCGGTTGGTGACTGTTCAGTCTGTGAATGCGGATTTGGAGCGGGAGATGCTGCTTAAGGTTGAAGCCGAATTAACTAAAACTTAGAGGGAAGCAACACAAAACATGGCAATAACAAGAGTACAATATAAAACAGGGACATCAAACGGTGATAATGCAACCCTAACCTTTTCAATGGATACAGCGCCAACTAATGGGAACATTCTCATTTTAGCTTTCGGCTCATACAATGTCACGAGTATCAGTAGTATTACCCAAACAGGCGTAACGTGGTCATCAGTTCGTGACCAAGTAGGAACTACTTCTTTAGTGGGATTATGTGCAATCTGGAAAGGTATAGTTGGTTCTGACGCATCTGCCTCATTAACGATTGATGTTAATGACGGAAGTAGCCAATTTTTAGCCGCTTGTGTCTGTGAATATTCTGGTTTAAGCGGTGAAGTTGATGGCGTAAACTCTGCTAATTCAGGTAGTGTCGCTTCTCTTTCTACAGGCTCTGCTGATGTCACTGTTTCAGGGTCTTTAGCTATAGTTGCTGCAGACACATATTCAACTGGCATACCTACGGCTGATAATGATTTTTCTTTAATTGCCCGATATAATTCAGTTGGGCATGGCGCTTATTTTGAACGCAACAATGTTTCAACAGGGTCAATAAGTAGTACAGTGTCATTATCACCTAACGACTTTTTAACGCTTTGTATAGCGGTGTTTAAACCCGAAGAAATATCGGCAGGTCAACAATTATTTACGTTAATCAACGACATCTACTAAAAGGAGAAAAAACATGCCAACCCCAATACTACGCAAATACGGCGTAGAAACCACAATAAACTTTGAACTCTACGAACTAGACGGCACAGACCTAAAAACAGACGCTGCGTACGCAGAAGGCGACGTAAAAATCATGAAAGACGAAGGCGACGAAGCCAACACAACCAACGGCTTCACAGACGAAGGCAGCACTTACTCTCACGTTTTAACAGCTACAGAAATGCAAGCAGCAAGAATCACGCTTATTTACATTGACCAAACTAACCCGAAAGCTTGGCATGACCGCGTAATCCACATAGACACTTACGGCAACGCCTCAGCAATGCACGCCTTCGACCTAGACACAGCCACACAAAACGTAAACGTAGCAAGCACCAGCGACATAGACTTTTCAGCCACACAAAAAACCAGCCTAGAAACCGCAGTAGACAACAGCTTAGACAACGCCGTGCCAGCGTCGCCAACCGCAAACAGCATCAACGAACGAGTAAAAGCCCTCGACGACCTAATCAGCGACAGCAAGCTGCCAGCGCAAGTTAAGGGACAAGACAACATCGACTTTGGCGCATTACAAAAAGCCAGTTTGAACGCTGCAACCCCAGCCGTAACAGTAAGCGACAAAACAGGATTCAGTCTAGCAGCAAACCAAGCAGGCGTAACAATCGGCACAGTAACAACACTCACAAACAAAACAGGATTCGCCCTATCAGCCGCAGGCGTAGACGCAATCCTAGACGAAACCTTAACGGCACACGCAACCGCAGACAGCCTCGGAATGGCAGTCAAAAACGTGTTAAAAACCAAAAAGAACAAGCAAGCAATCGTAGGCACACAACTAATCATCTACGACGACGACGGCACAACACCCCTATACACATTCAACCTTGACTCTGCAACCGCACCCACCAGCAGGACACCCGCATGACCACCATACTAATCGACGGCTACAACAGCACCCTACTGTTAACAGAAGGCTACAGTTCCGCCACGCCACCAACCCCGCCTGAAAACGCAGGCAAAGCCGCAGCCACCACACAACAGCCTCCACGCCCAAAAATTAAGCCTAAACCCAAACTTAACCCTGCACTACTGCAGGCTCTACTTTCTTACTTAAACTTCAAGGTGACAAAATGACTCAAAAACTCTACGAAAAATTCAGCTGGATAAAACAAGACCTAATATATGCAGGTCCAAAAGGCAACAAAGCCCAATTCAAAGGCGTAGCATTACTGCCTACAATCAGCGGAAACGGCAAAAAATACGTTACCGAAGAACTACACCGCAGCGCCCGAACCCTCGTAGGCAAACCCTTAACCCTCAACCACAACCCAAACAAAGTCTTAGGCGACGTCACATGGGCAGAATTCGAAAACGACTGCATCGAATACGTCGCAGAAACCAAAAACCCAGAGTACATAGCTAAACTGCAAGACCGCAAACGCCTCACCAAAGAAGCATACGTCAAAAAATGGGGAAGAGACCCAATCTACGGCGTTTCAGTAGAAGCCAACTACCGCTTCCACGATAGCCAATGCGTAGGCGGACACTGCACGCTTGAACCACACGGCATAATCTTCAACGCTCTTAGTCTCGTGGAAGACCCAGAACGCCCAGGCGTCACAGGCACAACAGTTGAAATAATGGAAACCTTAAACGTGGAAAAAAGGCTTTCAGAAATGATTGTCAAAGACCTTGTTCCACCTGAACATCAAAGTTCTGTACTAACAGAATCAAAAACAAAGGTAACAACTATGACTAACCCAAAAGAAAAAATTGAAGAAGAATGCAGTTGCCCACCCGGACAACATAAAAACGAAAACGGCGAATGCGTGCCAAACAGTGAAGACACAGCCGAAGAAATGCTGGAAATTAAACATCAAATCGAAAAATCCGAGTTAAAACGCGCCAAAGAAACAAAAGCCATCACTGAAAACCTTGCAAAAACCAAAACTGAATTAGCAAACAAAATCGTTGAAATTGACACTGCACAAAAAACCTGTTGCAACAGGCTAGGTGAAACACAGAAGACGCTTTTAGACACTGAAGCCATCGCTAAAGGCTCACTTGAAAAAGTGCAAGCTTTAGAAACGTTAAAAGAAACTTGGGCGCTTAAAACTGACGTTGACTTGAAAGCTGATGCTGCAGCAGTGGAAAGCCTTAAGGAAGCTATGGATGCTTCAAGCAAAAATGTGCAGGAAACCCTAGCCCAAACAATCACAAAAACAGAACTCAAAGAACAATTTGCAAAACTACCCAGCATACAGGAAGCAATCAAGCCGCTGCAAGAACAACTAAACAGCATTCCAAAACCAGAAGAAACCATTAACCCACTCATCGAAAAAATCAACACCCGCTTAACCGCGGTAGAAACAGAAAACAAAAACCTCAAAGAAACAATCGACGCGCAACAAACCAAACTGGAAGAGTCAGACAAGAAATACGGCACCCTCAACACGGTCTACACAGCCCTTAACGAAAAATACGAAGGCTTCGTGAAAGAAACAGAAGAAAAGAAACTGAGGGAAACACAGGAAACGGATGCTAAAACCAAAACGTTGCAGGAAACCGTTGATAACCTTCAAAGGGAAGTGCAGGAGCGCAAAGACGAGATTGAAACGTTAAAGCTTCATGTGAAGCCCAGTTTTAAAGCTAAAGTTGATGTTGCCCAAAAAGATAACACTCCAGTGTACGCATCCGCATACTAAACTTCATTTTTCAAACAAATCCAAACTTCACAGTTACCACCCCACCCTAAAGTGGAACGTAACGTAGCGAAAGCTACCATAAACACACAGGAGAAAAAACCCCAATGGGAACAGACTATTACCCCAAAAAAGACGGACACATAGAAGACGGCTTACTAATCGGCTTCTGCAAAGCAGCAGGCTCAATAACAGTTAACAGCGCAGTCGCCATCGGAGCAACCACAGTCAGCGGCGTAGTCAGCGTAGTACAAGCAGCATTCAACAACGGTGTAGGCTGGGCAACAAGAGCAGCAAACACCAACGACATGGTACCCGTAGTATTCTACGGCATCGTAAAAGCAGTCGGGTCAACCTCAGTTGCCATAAGCACAGGACAAAGCGTAGTCAGCGACACAACCGCAGGCAGAGTCACAAACCTAGCAGTAATGGACGCCACAACCACATGCACACTAGTAACCAACAGCGGAACAGGAACAGTCCACATCCTCGGCATGGCCCTACAGGCAGCCACAACAGACGCAGACGAAATCCTAATCCTCGTCGGCGGAGCACGCTAAAAAAGGACGGTGAAAACACATGGTTTACAACGGATTGTCAATTCAAGAAATGGTTTCTAAAACAGAGGACCAACGCAAACTCATAGAGAAAGCCCTAGATGGCAACAGCGGCAAAAACGCTGGCTGGTGCCCCGCTGAAGACGGAGCCACAATCTTCGCCAACCAAGGCAGACAAGACTTTAAAGACCTCAAAGAAAGCCTCCATGAAATTCCATTGCAAGCACTCATAGCCGCTGCCGCAGACGACCTGAAGCTTCCATACCGAGCTAAAGAATACTTGATTGCGTCAGGCACCACAGGCGTTCAAGGCGCAGCCTACCTTATCCCTGACAAAATCCAAGACATCTTCTACACTGCCTCAAACGCAACCGACATAGCGCCACTAGTCGCTGAAATCGTTAACCCCGCAGGCTCATCTATCAAAATAGACGTTGAAGTAGACGGACAATACGATGGCGGACAAGTCGCAGGCGGAGCAGCAGCGCCAGAATCAGTCATTGAAACACAGCAAGTCACCATCACGCCTAAACTGTGGAAGATTCGCCCAGCAATCACGCTGGAACTAATCGAAGACAGCCAATTCGACATAATGGAAACACATTTGCGACGTGCAGGCGAAATCATGGGTCAATGGAGCACAGAAAACGTTTTGTACCCCATCATGAAAGACCACGCTGACTCAGCAACCAACTTCGGCGCAGACGGCAGCTACAACACCGTATCTAACGGCGGCGACTACGTTTACGCCAGCGACTTAGTAGCGGCATGGTGCGAAAACAACAGCGACGGCTTCAAATCCGACACAGTCATACTAAACCCATTCAGCACAATGCACCTGTTCAAAGCAGAATCAGCAGGCATCGGCGTAAACATGGACTGGTTCCAATTCGCAGGCAGCACACCTGGCATCGGCAAATTCTACGGCATGAACGTCGTGCAATGCACACACCAAACATCCAGCATGACTCCAGGTTATGCGGCTAACCGCAGCGGCTTGTACTCAACCACTTGGCACGAGATAGTGCTGAGTAAAGCGAATTGTCTTGTGCAGGCGCGTAAACGCTGGATGCAAATCGAGAAGTACAGTGATCCAGTGCGTGATCTTGTCGGCGCAGTCGTGTCTAGTCGTTTCGAGTCTAACTTGAAGTACCGCGACGCGGCTTGCGTTTGCAGCCACGCTTAAGTTGTCTTAGTGTCTTTGAAAAGGGAACCATAGTTTATTTGGTTCCAACATTACATTTACAAACTCGCTTTTTCACAGTCACCTTTTCACATAAAAAGTGACATAAAACCCAACACGATTGGGAGGTCAAAACAAAAAAATGTATTCAATACAAGAAATACTAAACAAAATCCCAAACAACCTAAAAAACATCCGAGAAACAATGGACACAGAAGGAAGCTACCACCCAGAAAACGCCAACATATTCCAAGACCAAAAACCCAGCGTAGAACGCGAACTCCGCGAATCCCTAAGACGCATCAGCCTAAACAAACTCTTAGAATACCTCACCCGTTCAGGCACAACTGGAGTTCAAGGAGCCGCGTACCTAGCAGCCGCAAAAGTCAGCGACACCCTATACTACGCAGCCAAAAACGAAGACCTAACAAGCCTAATATCAGCGCAAATCGTAGACGGCTGGAAAGGAGCAGAATTAAAAGTCAACGTTGAACAAAACGAATCCTTCAACTCTTCAAACACCGCTACAGGCGGAGCTTCACCTGAAGCCACAGGAGTAACAGAGCAAACCACTCTTACACCTAAACTGTTTACGGTAAACACGAAAATCACAAAGGAAATGCTTGATGACCAGCAATACGGGCTTATAGAATGGAAAACTAAACGTGCAGGAATGCAACTGGCGCAAGACGTAAGCGATAACCTGCTAAAAATAGTTGTAGACGACTCAAACGTTACAAGCGAAACCGCTGGCTCAGACGAAACCTTGCTGGCAGACATCGTAGACGCTTTCGACGCTATGGGCAGATACAGGTTTATCGGCAACACCTTAATCGTCACTCCTGAAGCTTGGAGCCACAGCCTGTACGGCGCAGAAATCGCGGGAGGCACAGCAGGCGACTTCTGGAGAGGCTTAGACGGAGTAAACGGCGGAGCACC
>Ga0265297_10008186_pt1 | contig 14073 bp, 15 predicted proteins | sample Munlanlwell13791_FD_192502 | JGI IMG/M metagenome (GOLD analysis project Ga0265297, IMG submission 192502) | Leachate microbial communities from a municipal landfill in Southern Ontario, Canada - Leachate well 137-91 | ecosystem: Engineered > Solid waste > Landfill > Unclassified | place... | reverse complement strand
TATGAAGAGATAATACCAAAAATATATTATGATGAAAATCAAGAATCTATAGTAAATTTTAAATATGTGGCAATATCACCATATGGATCATCTGGAGCGAAATTATGGCAATATAAAAATGGATGGCAAGAAATTATCGATTATTTAAATTCTATTGGATATAAAGTAATGGTAATATCAAAAGAAAAAACAGATTTAAAAAATATAATAGATAAAACTGAACAACCGATTGAAGAGACAATAAATAATATAAGACATTCAGAATTTTATATTGGTGTTGGCAGTGGCCCGTCCTGGCTAGCATATGGATTAAATAAAAAAGTTGTACTTATTTCTGGATTTTCAAAACCATGGACTGAATTTTTAAAAAATTGTTATAGAATTATAAATAAAAATGTATGTCATGGCTGTTATAATATGGATCAACATGAATTTAATCGTGGTGATTTCCAATGGTGTCCAAATCCAATCAAAAAAGAGATTTTTGAATGTACTAAGTCTATAACACCAGAAATGGTAATAGAAAAAATAAATAAACTTATAAAGGAATTATAAATGTTTCAATTTTCATTTAATACTGATAATATTATTAATTTTAAACTCAATGAAGATAATAAAATTTTAAGAGATTGTAATATTTATGTGAAAGATTTTATTTCTAATATTACAATTTATAAAACGGTTATGACATTACAATCAAATAATAGTTATTGGATAAAACCATTTTCATCTGATTTTATAAATTTATCTGATAAAAAATACGGACCTATTTTAATTGAGTTTTATGATTCTTTGGGTTTAAATTTAATTTTTAGAGATACTATAAATCCAGAACATAAGCCAAGTCAAAAGTATCCATTTATAATGAATATAGATAAAAATAATCTTTGTTTTCCATTATATTCAATGTATTTTATTGATAAAATTTATGATAATTTAAATATTAATAATACAGAAGTAGCATTGTGTCTTGGTGAAAAAAATGATATATTTGATTTTTATTTAAAATATCAATGTTTAATAAATACTGTCATATATAATGAAGATATTAATAATGAAATGTTTGATAATAAAAGTTCATATGATATATTATATTTAAATATAAATTGCGAAAAAGATACACAAAAACTCTCAGATTTAACTTTGCAAAATGTTGCAAAATGTAAAAATATTATAATAGAATATAAAAATAATATTAGTGAAAATATAAATGTTATAACAAATAAGTTATCAAATTTAAATTATTCATATATTATAAAAACTGTAGATTTTAAAAATGAGTCATCTGTATATGATCACAATGGTATTATTGTTGCAGTACAAAAAAAATATGAACAAATAAAACATGATTTTTCAAGTTATTCATTTGTATTTAGAGATATGACAATAAAACAAGTTGAAAATTATTATGATAATATAATTCAGCAAGGTGTGAAATTTGAAGTGTCTAATATAATAGTATTTATCAATGATGATAATATACAATCTAAATATAAATTTAAAATTTATGAAAATATTATAGATGATAATGAATTTATTATTAAACATTTAAATGAGATAGTAAATACTGAAAAAATAATTATAATTTCAAAAAATGATAATATAAATTTATGTAATTTAAATGAAGCAATATTTGATTGTGATTATTGCAAACTTGGCAAAGAATCATCGTATAGAAGTAAAACTTTTTTAAATATAACAAATAAATTATTATCAAATGTAACAGAATTTTATGATTCCGATAATATGATTGAAGAATATAAAAGAATGTTTGATTTAGAAGGTATTTTATTTTTCAATAATAAATTTTCTAAATTTAATCAAATTTTTGATGAAAATAAAATAGAATTTATAAATAAACAAGTTACAGCATCTGGTAAAAAAATACCCGAACATGGAAGAGATGGATTTATTCCAGTATTAAATAATTTATATAAAAGACAAAATCCAGTCTTACTTGAAATTGGAACGCAAAGAAGTTATTCTATGGGTGATGGCTGTTCTACTACATTATTGGGATGGTATTGTAAAAATTATTCTGGACATTTATGGACTGTAGATATAGATACATCTTTTTCAGAAAAAAATATAAAAGAATTAAAACTTGATAAAAATGTAACGGTAGTTCAACAAGATGCAATGATATTTGTTGAAACATTTAAAGAAAGAATAGATTTTCTTTATTTAGATGCTTGGGATTGGGGTCCAACGAATGAAGATAGAAAGATTGCCGAAGAAATGCATATAAAGTTTTTTAAATTAGTTGAACCTTTATTAAAAGATGATGCTATTATTTTAATAGATGATATTGTTAATCAAGAAACATATGATGGTAAAGGTAAACAATTAATACCATATATGCTTGAAAGTGGATATGAATTAATTCATACTTCATATCAATTTTTATTTAAAAAGAAAAAACAGAAAACATGCCCAATATGTGGACAATTTAATGAATTAAATAAAAAATTGGTCATATGCAAAAATTGTGATATTGCATATTCTAGTCATAATTTTTCAGAAATAGAAGTATATGAAAAATATCAAGATATGTCTTTACCACAATTTCATTTATCTACACCAAAATCATTAGATGAAGCACAAAATAATATTCAATTAGCAAGAAAAGATTGGCAAGAAATTATTAGTTCTCAAATAATAGAAAATAAAGAATTAACATTTATAGTAGATATAGGTTGTGGATGGGGTAAATTTTTATATGATATGAAAATAAATCACAAGTGTGATGTTTTGGGTTTTGAACTTACAAAAGATAACATTAAATTTGCTAATGATCAACTAAATATTATTGTTACTGATATTAAATTTGAAAAATTTAAATTTAATAAAAATCCAGATATTATAACTGCATTTCATGTTTTAGAACACTTAATTGATCCATTAAATATTATAAATAAAATTAATACTAGTTTAATTGACGGTGGATATTTTTTAGGATCAGTGCCAAATATTAATTCGTTTGCTTCTAAAAAATTAGGTGATAAATGGCCGTGGTTAGAATTTAATTATCACAATATATTTTTTAATGTTGAATCTTTAATAAATATATTTGAATCTTTTGGTTTTGAAATTATAAAAATTTGGACGAAAACAGATTTTAATGATTTTCCAATATCGATATATAATAATTTATTAGAGATATATGATATTAATGATTTAAAAAATAAAGTTGATAAATTAGACAAAGTATTGTTGGGAGAAGAAATAAGATTTATTGTAAGAAAACCAACATTTGAAAGATTATCAAAAGATGTTGTTAAAAATTATTTATTTACTTATTATGATAAAAAACAATGTGATTTACCAATAATAAAACCTATAGTAGCAGATTGTGTTGTTAATCCGGTACAAGGTTTGGGAGACACTTTGGTTCTTACACATATACCAAAACAAGCTGAAGCTATTGGAAAAATGATAACTATTACAGCAAATGAAGATAATAAATATTTTTATGATATTATAAAATTTAACGAGCATTATAATAATACAGCTATAAATACAGCAAATAGTATAGTATCTGTAAGTGAATTCGCAAAATATAATTGGGGTCCCGGACATGTTATACAAAGAATGCAAAAAGCATTAGGAATAGAAGTACAATCAAAGCCAACACCATATATAAATTATAAATCAGATAAAAAAATTAATAAATCAATAATATTTCATTTTGAAACTGGAGACAGGACTTGGCATTCAGAAGTTATGAAACGACCAGTTGGAAATATAACTTTAAAAAATCTTGAAGTAATTAAAAAATTTATAAAATTAAATGATTATGAATGTTTAGAAATTAGTAAAAACAAATCTTTTTTAGATAATATAGATAAAGTAAAACAATTTAAAAACAAAAAAATTGAAGAGCTTATTAAAGAAATAGCAAAATATGAATATTTTATAGGTGTAAATTCAGGAATAATGCACTTAGCTGTTGCTTTGGGATTAAAATGTATAATAATTAGTAATTTTCCAGATGCAATTGATTTTAATTTACCAAAATTAAAATATACTTCAAAAGATTTTGAATTAGAATGGTGTTATCCACAAAATGTACATTTATATCAAGATAATAACAATAATAAATTAGTACCACAATTAAATATTTTAAATTTGCAAAGAGCAATTGAAGGTAAAATATATCCATATTGGAGTGATGAATTTTTAGATATAATTTTTGATTATGAACAAAAATAATGTAAATTTATGCAAAAAACTAGAATTAAACAGCAAGTAGTAGAAAATTATATTCAACCAAAAGAAGTAGATGAAGTTCACAAAAAACAAAAGAAATTAGTTGGAACATCAAAAATAATAAAAATAAAGTTAAAAGAAAAACAAAAAGAATTAATGCAAATTATTGATAATAATGATTTAATTATAATTTTGGGACCAGCGGGAGTATCTAAAACTTTTATGGATTGTTATTATGCAATTGAAGCATTAGCACAACACAAATTTGAAAAAGTAATTTTTACAAAACCAATTAAAGAAGCTGGTGAAAAATTGGGAGCTTTGCCAGGCGATATAAATGATAAAATAGATCCATATTATGAATCATTTAGACAAAATTTATTACAAATAATTGATAAACCAACATTAGAAAAATTAATAAAATCAGAAGTAATTGAATTTAAACCATTAACATATCTTCGTGGCTGCGGATTTCAAAAAACTTTAATGGTGTTGGATGAAAGTCAAAATTGTGATTGGAAATCAATAATGCTCTTTGTAACACGTATGGGTATAGATTCAAAAATTATAATTAGTGGTGATATTAGTCAATATGATATAGATAAAAAAATGACATCTCTTTTTGGATTTTCAAATATGATAGAAAATATGCAGAATGTTTGTATATTTAAATTTAATAGAGAAGATATTTGTCGTCATCCTATGCTAATAGAAATTACAGATAGATATGAAAAATTAAAATTTAATGAAAAAATTATAGAAGAAAAATGAATAAACAAGAAAAACTTAATAATTTGTTAACTAAATATAGATTATATTATTTTAATCAAGATCAAAATGGAATAAATAGACTTTTTGGATTAAAAGATTTAATAGAAGAAAATTTTACAAAAGATATGATAGGATGTGAAGTTGGATCTTTTGCGGGAGTTTCTTCTGAATTATTTGCATTATATGTAAAAAAAATATATTGTGTTGATCAATGGGAAGCATACGGTATTGAAAATGGACGGCTTATTGATGGTGCAATGCCAGTAGATAAGCTTAAAGAAGCAGAAAAAATGTTTGATGAAATGATTATGCAATATAATAATATAGAAAAAATCAAAATGTCGTCTGAATCTGCATCTGAATTATTTAAAATTAATCAATTTGATTTTGTTTATTTAGATGCTGCTCATGATTATGAAAACGTTAAGAAAGATATAAAAAATTGGTTACCAAAAATAAAACACAAAGGTATAATTTGTGGTCATGATTATACATTAATTCCAACAGTTAAACAAGCAGTTGATGAATTTTTTGAGCTAAAAGATATTAAGCTCTATAATGATAGTTCTTGGTGCGTAAAAATAAATTAAAAACATGGAAATAAAAAAAGAAAAACAGAAAGATTCATTAAATAAACCAAAAAAAATAAATGAATCAGAAGATTTAAGAGAACACAAGCATGTAGAATATGATGCTAATAATGATTTAAATAAGAAACCCGTAAAGATTAATGAATCAAGCCCATTACGTGACGATGATATATATGACAAAAAAGAAATGCTTACAGAATGAATAATTTTCAAACAAATAAAGGTGTAAAACGTAAAAAAGCTAACGAAAATGTTATTGATCCAAAAGATGAAAAAATAAAACAATTAGGACATATCGAAATGGAAAAAAAAGCATTTAATATGGCAGCTTCAACAAATACTTTTATGAATTGGTCTCAATATTCAATGGCTGTAAAAAAAATAATGGCAGAAAAATATAATTATAATTTTTTTAGACAATGGAGTACTGATAGGGAAAATATTTTACATGGAATGTGGGAAAAAAAAGTACAAGTTGAAGTTGCAGCTAAAACAATAGTATAAATCATTTTTTATAAAATTTTATGGAGATACAATGAATATTATTAAACCATATTATATTATTGAAGATAATATTGATGGAGAAGATATTTTAAAAAAAATTGAAAGAATGGGCAGAACATGTTATAAATCTGAAGATCTTATAACAAATGAAAGTGCAAAAGAATTTGTAAAAAAAATAATGAATTTAACTCATGAATCTGTATTGGAACATTATTTATTTTCAGTAAGGTTTATATGTGATCGTGGAGTATCTCACGAGTTGGTAAGGCACAGGTTAGCTTCGTTTTCTCAAGAAAGTACAAGATATTGTAATTATAATAAAGACAAATTTAATAATCAATTAACATTTATTATTCCAGTATGGATGGATATAACCGAAACAAATAATATATTAATTGATGATGTTACATTTAATACCGATATTCAATCAAAAATATGGTTAAAATCTATGTGTAATGCTGAATATCAATATAAACAATTAATAGAAAATAATTGGCAACCTCAACAAGCACGATCAGTATTACCAAATTCATTAAAAACAGAAATAGTTATGACTGCAAATTTACGTGAATGGAGATTGATATTTAAACTCAGAACTGCAAATGCTGCTCATCCTCAAATGAGAGAATTAATGCGACCATTATTAGATGAAATAAAATTAAAAATTCCAATTATTTTTGATGATATAAACTATAATCAGGAGGATTGATGTTATTGGGTATTTCTGCAAAAAAGCAAAGTGGTAAAGACGAATTTTTTAAAATAATTAATAAATTAAATAACAATTTATTTGAAAATAAAAAATTTGCTGGTAAATTAAAACAAATATGCTCTATAATTACTGGTATGCCAATAGAATATTTTTATGATCATAATTATTATGGATTATTTTTGCCAGAATGGAATATGACAATTAGAGAAATTCAACAAAAAATAGGAACAGATGTTTTTAGAAATAATTTATCTGAAAATACATGGATTAATGCATTGTTTTGTGATTTTAAAAAAAATTGTAATTGGATAATTACTGATTTAAGATTTCCTAATGAATTAAAAACAATTAAAGATCACGGTGGAATAGTTGTTAGAATAGAAAGAGATATTATAAATAATAATGATAATCATGCATCAGAAATTTCATTAGATAATTATACTGAATGGGACTATATTATAAAAAACAATGGTACTTTAAAAGAGTATGAAAATGAAATATATATATTTAATAAAAAATTTATTAATTTATAGTGAAAAAATGTGCTGTTTTTACAATAGTGAAAAACGAAAAGTTTTTTGTAAAACTGTGGTATAATTATTATTCTAAATATTTTGATAAATCTGATATTTTTATTTTAAATCATCAGACTACAGATGATTCTTTAGAATTTTTAGAATGTAATAAAATTGAAGTAATTAATAATGTTGTATTTGATCATTTTTGGTTACGATCGCAAGTCGAACAATTTCAAAAAAAATTATTACAAGAGTATGAAATTGTTGTTTTTTCAGAAGTAGATGAATTTATAGTACCATTAAAATATAATTTAAAAGAATATTTAAATAATATGACTAGTGATTATGTAACTTGTATTGGATATAAATTATGTAATAGTAATATGAAATATGATGAAACTAAGTTGGTTTTAGAGCAAAAAAACAAGTTTGTATTAGATGAAAAATGGTCAAATAAAACATTAATAAGTAAAAAACCTTTACAATGGAAAAATGGATTTCATAATTTAGAATTAGAACAAAATAATATTGATGTAAACTTAATATTATTACATTTACATTATTTCGATTATGATGTTTTTATGCAAAGAGTACAAAGTAGGATGATATTTAAAGATAAATTTAGTAGTGATAATGAAGGTACACAAAATAAATATGATACATTAGAAAAATATATAAATGATTTTAATAGTCAACAAAATGAAAAGGCACAAATAATATTTGAAATGCCAATAGTTTTTTAAAATAAATAAAATAATTATGCATAATGTGAAAAATATTTTTTTTATGTAAATTATTTTTATTATATTTACATATAAATTATTTGTAATTTTGGTGAAAGTTAAAATGACTAAAGAAGAAGAAAAATATTTAATAGCTAAAGAAGCATATTATGCTGGCAATCCAATTATATCTGATGAAGAATTTGATAAATTAGAAAATGAATTGAGCAATATTAATAGTAAAATGATAAACATTGTTGGTTTTAATATAAATTCAAGTAAACAAAAATTTGCGCATCCTTCAAGAATGTTAAGTCTTGCTAAAATAAAAGCAAAAATTAACAGTAACCCACCTTATGAAGATTTTTTAAAATGGTTAGAAAAAATAAAAGTATTTGAATTTACTGTTGAACCAAAATATGATGGTAATGCAGTTAATGTTGTATATAAAAACGGTAAATTATATAAAGCATTAACTCGTGGTGATGGTGATGCTGGTATAGATATAACACATATACTTCAATATCATGTACCAACAAAAATAGATGATATTAGATTAATTGAAGTGCGTGGTGAAATGCTTATAAAAAAAGATATTTTTAATAATAAATATTCACATTATAAAAACCCAAGAAATTATGTTGCTGGTGTTCTTCATAGGGATGATCTTTTAATTGAAGATGTAAATGATTTATCATTTATACCATTTGAAGTTAAAATTCATTCTGAATCTAAATTTTTTTATGCAGAAACTCATAATTGGTTATTATTAAATAATTTTAATGAAATGTCAAAAGTTTTTACAATAAAGTTTGATAAAGATGTAAAAAAACAATTTTGTAATATATTTGATACAATGTTAGATTATAGAGATAATGAGTCTAATTATTTGTTAGATGGATTTGTATTTAAGGTTTTGTCTTCAAAAGATAGAATTAGATTAGGAGAAAATTCTCATGATCCAGAGTGGGGATTAGCTGTAAAATTTGAGCCAAAAGGTATAATAGCCATTATTGATCATATTGAATGGAATCTTTCAAGAAAATCTGAATTGATTCCAATTGGTATTTTAGAACCAATAGAATTGGATGGTTCAACAATTAAAAGAGTATCTTTATATAATTATAGATTTTGTTTAGAACATTTTAAAAACGGTGTACATGGTGCAGAAGTAGAATTAGTTAAAGCCGGAGACATTATACCCCAAGTTTTAAAAGTAGTAACTGAACCATACTCAAATGATTCTTGGATTCCAAAGAAATGCCCAAAATGTAATGGTAAAATAGAAATAAAAGATGTACATATTATTTGTGTAAATCCCGAATGTTCTGGAGCAAATATAAAAAAGTTTGTATTTGGTGCAAGTCAATTAGGAATGGAACACTTTGGTACTAAGACTTTAGAAAAGTTTTATGAAGCTGGAATAAAGAATCCAATACATATATTTTCAATTGATAAAGATTTTATGATTAAAAATGGCTTTGGTGATGGAAGAAGCACTCAAAGGCTTTTAGAACAAGTTTCTGCAGTTTCAGAAATTTCATTAGAATGTGTATTTTTAACACTTGGAATAGACAATTTAGGTACAACAATAGCAAAACAATTAGCAAAATGGTATGCTAAAACTGGAGATTTTGATGGGAAAGGTTTACAAAAAGATATTATCGAAGATTTTATAAATAAAGGTAAATCATACAAATTGTTGGTTGATAGTTTAAATTATTTAAATAAAATTGGTAAAAAAGTAATAATACCAAAAAAGAATGACCTTAATATTAAATATATAGAAGCAACGGGTTCTCCAAAATCAGCTGGTTTTTTGACTAAAGAAGAATTTTTTAAATATGCATCTAGATTTGGATTTGAAAATGATAGTTTAAGTAAAAATTCACAATATTTAATAACAGATACATATACATCCACTAGTGGTAAAATGTCAAAAGCAAATAAATTGGGTATTGAAATAATAACATTTGAAGATTTTTGTAAAAAATATAATTAATAGGTATTAAATTGAAAAAGGGTCTTTCTATAATAACAAATTTTGGATGTGATACAGGATGTGAATATTGTATTTGGAAATTACATAAACTTAATTCTATATTAACTAAATTTAATAGTACTGATTGGAATAGTTTATATAGGTATTTAAAACAAAATAGTACAAAAAAAATATCAATTTCTGGTGGTGGTGATCCATTTTATAAATATAATGATAATAGAGATTGGTATTGGATATTATTTAAAATTTGTAAAAAATTAAATATAAAAATAGATGTACATACATCAAAAATTATTTTGAATAATGTTTTTTTATCAAAATTTAATAAAATAGTGTTACATTTGAATCCAGAAGATTTTTTGATACATGTAAATGATTTGTTATTAATACCAAATAAAAAAAGATTAGTATTTGTAATAAATAATGATTTAACAATAGATTTTGTTAATTTTGTTAATAAATTTTGTAAAACTAATAAAATTCAATTGTCTTTTAGAGAATTATATGGATTTGATATAAGTGAAGAAGCAAAAAGAGTACAAAATTATATTATAGAAAATGAAAGCAAATCATTTTATAAGTTTATAAAACAAGATGATTATAATATTTATTTTATGCCAAATAATGAATTTGTTGAAAAATTTATAGGTTAAATTGTGAAATTTAAAGATGTATATTATTTACCTTCGGGTAGAATTTTTTTATTAGAAACAGAAGATAATTTTGTAATTGAATGTACTGAAATGAGAGATGTTTCTGTAGATGGCAAAGAACATTTTGAAGTAAGAAATTCATTAGATCCAAAAGTTATATGGAAGCATTTAAAGCCTTATAATGATAAATGGTTGTTAACTGTTTCAACTCAAAAAGGATGCCCACATAAATGTGAATTTTGTGATGTAGCTCCATTAGGTTTTCATGGAAATTTAAGTCAAATTGAAATTTTAGAACAAATTGAATTTATTTTAGAATCAACTCCATATGTAAAACATACGTCTAAAGCAAAAATTGGATTTGCTAGGATGGGAGAACCGGCTCATAATATAGACAATGTTATTGGGGCTATGAAGTCACTTTATTGTTTTAATAAAAATATAAAATGGCTTCCTTGTTTTAATTCAATTTTACCAAGAAGAACTCTTTTAAATGAATCTGGATTTGATGTGATAGATAAAATAATTGATCTTAAAGAAAATTATTTTAATGGATTTTTGCATTTTCAATTATCTATTAATTCCACAAATGAAGAACAAAGAAAAGAGTTATTTGGTGGCGCAGAAATTATTTCAATTGAAGAAATTATAAATTATATAAACAAAAAAGATATTCATAATAGAACCATTACACTTAATTTTATTGTAATGGAAGATATAGAATTAGATATTGATAAATTGGTTAAATTTGGATTAAATAAAAATAAATTTGTAGTAAAATTAATACCATTAAATAATACTGAAAGAGGTATAATTAATAATCTTAAAACATTTGCAAATTATGAAAATTATGATGATTTAATATTAATTGGTAATAAATTTAAAAAAGCTGGTATACCAGTAGTTGTAGATTCTATTGCTAAATGTGAAGAGGCTGGTCTATGTTGTGGTCAATTAGTACAAAATTTGAAATAATTTTTTAATATATAATTTTATAAAGTTTACATGTAAAAAATTATTCTTTTGATATGAAAATAAAAGACATTGTATTATGTGTTGATGATTCAGAATTAGTTAGAGAAATTATTAAAAATACATTGCGAAAAATTTTACCAAATTCAACAGAAATAGTGGCTTTTGATAATTATTTTAGTGTTTTAGAATTAATAAAAAAAGATAGTGATGAAATAAAATTTATTATTTGTGATCATTCAATTCAAAAAATGGACGGTTTGCAATTTATAAGTTGGCTTAAAAATAATAAAATAGATATACCAATTCTTGTTTTGACAGGTTCATCTAATTCAAAAATAATTGATGAATATAAAAAATGTGCAAATGTGAAAGCCGTTTTAAACAAACCCATATCAAAAGATACTTTAAAAGAAAAAATACATTTAATTACACAATGGAACAAATTTGGGATTTAATAAGCGAATATGTATTTTATGTAATAGGTTTATTAATTTTAGGAGGGTTGTATTTATTACTTGGTTTTGTTACTAAAAAAATCAAAGATAAATTAATACCTATATATTATAAAATAACAAATAAAATTAATACTACAACATTAATTAGTTCTGCAGAAACTTATACCAAAATATTAAATGAACTTATTTCCTTACGAACAAAAATGGATGCTGATAGAGCATACATTTTTCAATTTCATAATGGTGAACATTTTGGAACAGCAAATCCAAGATGGAAAATGTCTCAAACTTATGAAACATGTTGCGAGGGTACAACATATGAAGGAAAAAATCTTCAAAATATGGATGTTACATTGTTTTGGGATGTAGTACAAATTTTTTATAATATTATTGATAAAATGAATATTCCAGGTATATCAACTTTTAAAAATAATTTATCTTGTTCATTAGAAGATTGTAAATCACCAAAACAAATATATATTATAGAAGTAGATAAAATGGATGGAAATAGAGGATATACAAAGAGTTTATTTGCACAACAAGGAATAAAATACTTGATGCTTTGCCCAATAGTTAGTATTAATAATGAACCTATAGGGTTTATTGGAATTGATTATTGTTCAGAAGAAGCAATACAAAATGTAATAATGAATGAAGAATTTGATCCTTGTTTATTATGTAAAACTGGAACAAATGTTGCATTATCGTGGGCATTAGATCCTTCTTTGAGAAGAAAAGGAATGTTATATAACGGTAAATATTTAAAAAAGTAATAGTTTTATAATGAAATATATGTATGCATATCATTTATTTGTTTTGGAAAAATTATTTTTAGGTGAAATAACAATAGATGGATATGATGATGTAATTGATTATATGATGATACAACATGAAGGACAATGGAGGAAATTTCAAAAAAAACCATATGCCATTCATCCTTTACGAGTTGCAAAAATAATTCAACGTTATACACATGATAAAGATTTAGTTATTGCGGCTTTATGTCATGATATTTTAGAAGATACTAAAGAAAATTGGTTGAATATGTCTAATAGGTTTGGTAAAAGAGTTGCAATACTTGTGCAAGAATTAACAAGTCATATTCCATCACATCGCAAAGAACAAAAAGCATCATTTTTAATAAAAAAGATGATTCAAATATCAGATGATGCTTTAATAATAAAGCTTGCCGATAGATTAGATAATGTATCTGATATTTTAGATCATTCTGTTCCAGATAAAATAAAAGAAAAAAACTGGATAGAAACTATGACAATAATAAAAAATTTAGAAAAATTAAGAACATTAAAATCAATACATATAAATTTAATAGAAAAAATAAAAGAAACATTAAATACATATAAAAATGTAAAAAATGAATCACAAATAATCATTTACAATTCAATAGAAGACATTTCAGATGAGTATTAATATAACTATAAAAGAGTTGAGAAAATCATTCAGGCTACTCCTAATTAACATTAAAGCACAAAGAAAACTAAAGACACCACAGCAATTAAAATATACACGAATAAATATATGTAATAAATGTGAATATCTTAAAAAAGATAGTCATTTTTTATTTTTTAGAGCAAATAAATGTAGTATTTGTACATGTTATATAAAAGCAAAAACAGCATTAATATTTGAATATTGTCCAAAAGGAAGATGGTAAAATGCATAAATCAAAATTTCCCTTTTTAAATAATGAATTATTTTTCAATGAAAAAAAACACGAATATTTATATAAACAGCAAAAATTAGATTCTGTTACTAAATGGTTGGGTTCTTTTGAAGAACCTTTTAATCCTTATAAAATTTCAGAAGAAGTTTCAAAAAATCCAAATTCTGAATATTATGGATTAGAACCGGAGGAAATAAGAAAATTATGGCAATTAACGGCTACTAGAGGTTCTCAAAAACATAGTACAATAGAAGATTGGTTAACTGAAAAGCAAGATA
>Ga0265297_10008185_pt1 | contig 14073 bp, 10 predicted proteins | sample Munlanlwell13791_FD_192502 | JGI IMG/M metagenome (GOLD analysis project Ga0265297, IMG submission 192502) | Leachate microbial communities from a municipal landfill in Southern Ontario, Canada - Leachate well 137-91 | ecosystem: Engineered > Solid waste > Landfill > Unclassified | place... | reverse complement strand
GATTAATAGCGTAGCCATCCAGCATAACCTTGATTGGATTTGGCCTTATTGGGTAGAATGTCAATATAATCCTCGAAACGAGGCGTTCATCCCGCGGTCATTTTCGCTGACCCAAATCAACCTTACCCATAGGAATTGGACAGCTTTAGGCGTTCCCGATGGCACTGAATTTCCTCTTATAGATCCTCGTGGATTGGTTACTCCCTATTATGATAGTTGGTCGATTGATGTTTGGGTTGTCCCGGAAGAGGGGGAACCGTTAATCCCGTCGCGCCTGCCTGTCGGACAGGCAGGTAGTCCAAATGTGTCACAAAAAATGATTATGGATGATAATCTTTGTGTAATTACAGAATCAAGTCTTGGCCAATTAAAGCTTCAATTGAAGGCGCAAGTTATAGGTTGCGCTAAAGCGCCTGTTTGTCAGGTTAAAATCACAGGGTCTGCTGGAGTCAGGGCGCGATTAGTAATTTCCCTCAGGCCTTATAATCCTGAAGGCGTGAGTTTTATAAATAATATTGATCTGGCTGAAGATTCATTGAGCTGGCAAGTAAACCAAAAAGATTTTGTCTATTTTGATAAACCCGCGGATCGGTATGTATTTTCGGATTATCAGCGAGGTGATGTTTATAGCCGGCTGTCGCTTGAGGAAAATGAAAAAGGAATCTCTTGCAGGGTTGGGATGGCCAGCGCGGCTGCCGTTTTTGTATTGGAAGCAGGAAAATCACAGGAAATTACTGTCTCCGTTTCATCAACAAAAAACAAAATTGAAGAAAAAGCATTCTTGGGTTATCAAGAAAATACTAAAACCGTCTGGAAGGAAAGTCTTGCAGGCGCAGCTGGATTACAAATTCCCGATAAGCATTTCCAGTTTCTTTATGAAACCGCTATTTACACCATGATTTTGCATTCACCTAAGGAAGTTTATCCCGGGCCATACATTTACCGGAGATTCTGGTTTCGTGATGCTGCTTTTATATTGCATGCTTTATTAGCTGTCGGGTTAAAGGGCCGTGTTCGACGGTCCTTGGATTGTTTTCGTTTGCGTCAAACAGCCCAGGGATATTTCCTTTCCCAAGAAGGGGAATGGGATTCTAACGGTGAGGCCTTGTGGATTATGCAGCAGTATTGTGAAATGACGGGAAATATCCCCCCGGAAGAATGGAGAAATTCAATCAATAAAGCGGGCAGGTGGATTTCTAAGAAGCGTTTGTCCGGTAATTTGCAATCTCCTCATGCAGGGTTATTGCCATCAGGGTTTAGTGCAGAGCATCTGGGCCCGAATGATTTTTATTATTGGGATAATTTCTGGGCAGTTACGGGATTAAAAGCAGCGGCATTTTTGTGTGCCGCTTATAATGATAAAGATCAGGCTAATTTATTTGAAAGCCAATCACAAGATTTGCTGGAAAGTATCAATCAAAGCTTAAGGAAAGTGGAGTTTCGTTTAAAAAGACTGGCGATGCCGGCTTCTCCATATCGGCGCCTGGATTCCGGAGCAGTCGGTTCCTTAGTTGCCGGGTATCCGCTTCGGGTCTTTCAACAAAACGACCCGAGAACTTTAGATACCGCTAATTTTTTAATGAAGAATTGTTTAGTGCATGGTGGGTTTTTTCATGATATGACCCACTCAGGAATTAATCCTTATCTTACATTGCATTTAGCTCAAGTTTTTCTGCGCGCAGGTGACTCCAGATATTTCGGTTTGATGACTGCGGTGGCAAAACTGGCAACGACTACAGGGCAATGGCCTGAGTCAATACATCCGCGTACAGGCGGAGGATGTATGGGAGATGGACAACATGTCTGGGCCGCAGCGGAATGGGTAATGATTATAAGAAATTGTTTTGTGCGCGAAGAAAACGACAGATTAATTCTATGTTCGGGAATCCCTCAAATCTGGCTGGAAAAGAAACAAACGATTTCGTTTGGGCCTGCGCCAACAAGCTTTGGGGATATCCAGATTTCTATAAAACCTCAAGGGCAAAATATCCTTGTCCAATGGCATGGAGTTTGGTTTATGAAAGAGCCGCCGATCGATATTCAATTACCTGGTTTTATAAACGTAAGAGTTCCGCCTGCAACGAATTCTCTTGAATTAAAATATGAGATAAATAAATGAGTAAAACCCTTATAGATAGATTTGAAGATCTTATCATATTGAATTCCGGGAGTAAGATTGACCCGGAAGAGATTGAGGAGTTTTATACAAAGGTTGCTCCGATTAAAGAGATGTGTGTCTTCGCAGTTATTGAAATGAATAGTGCGAAGAAATCGAAGGTTCTTTGGGCAGTCATCCAGCCGGATCTTGACGAGTTCAGGAAATTTGCCGTAGTGAACTTGCATTTAGCAATTAAGGAGAGATTTGACCAGATCGCTCCATCGCTTCCTGTTCATAAAAGGCTTAAAGGCTTTACGATTACACTTACGGAGCTTCCGCATATAGTGTTTGGTAAGCTAGATAGATATGCGATTAAGAAAGTATATGAACCTAGAATAAGGGCAGGGATAGAAGGTGCTCTTCCTGTTTTAGGTGAGCTAACAGAATCAGACCAGAGGTTGATAGAATCTGCAATTGGCATAAAAATTTTGAAATGTTTAAAGGAAATATCAGGTGTTAAAAAGCCGATAATACTTGAGGATTCCTTAGAGTTGGATTTGGCAATAGATTCACTAGGCAGGATAGAATTGGCTTCGTGCTTGCAGTTAGCTTTTAGAGCCGAAATAAAGGATGAGGCAATCTCGCGAGCTTTTAGCGTAAAGGATTTAATCCTGGGAATAAAGGATGCATTGAGAGAAGCTAAGAGTATTCGTCCGGAGGAGGACCAGGGGGCTCCTTTAGTGCCAGGCTACTGGAAAAAACATCTACAAGTGTTGCCAAAAGACGAACATTTGGGGGCGTTGGAATTCAGTAATGGTTTTTTTGCTTGGTCACTTCGATTTGTTATCATCGCCATAAATTATTTGATTTTCAAATTGTTTTTCCGGGTTAAAGCTGAAGGAGCAGAAAATGTGCCCAAAACCGGAGCTTATATTCTATATCCCAATCACACCAGCGATCTTGATGGGCCAGCCATCGCTGCCTGTTTACCGCGAAGGCCGGTTTTTTCACTTTTTTACTTTGTCTTTATACCGTTTTTTTTCAGGCCTTTCATAAGTTCACCTTTTTTAAGAAATCTTGTCAAGATGATCAGGCTTATTCCCTTTGATTATTCAACACATTTCTTAGAGTCATTACGCAGCGCTTATTTAGTATTGCAAATGCGCAAAGGTTTGTGTTTTTTCCCGGAAGGATTGCGCAGCGTTACTGGCAAAGTCGGAAATTTTAAGAAAGGGTTTGGTGTCATAGCCAAGGAGTCCAGGGCGTTGCTTGTGCCTGTAGCTATAGAAGGAGCTTATGAGGCCTGGGCTAGTACGGCAAAATATCCTAAATGCCATCCAATTAGAGTCAGATTCGGCAAGCCGCTTCTCCCCGAAGATTTAGAAAAAAAAGGTTTAGCCATGGGTGCTAAAGACGGTTATGAGGCGATATGTGTGGCAGCTAGAAAAGCGCTGATAGAATTAAAAGCTCAACCTTAATGTATTTTACCAGAAGATTGGTACGGAGATAAATAATGAATATCCTGATGATGACGAATACCTATTTTCCGATGGTGGGTGGGCTAGAGCAATCGGTTTATTCTTTTAGCGAGGCATTCAGAAGTTTAGGGCATGAGGTTCTGATTGTTACTCCGGCCTTTGGGGGCGCGCCAAAAGAGGAACCGGGTGTTATCCGGATTCCTGCTTTCCAAAGATTTGGCGGGACTGTTTTTTCCGTTAACTTTCCGATTTCTGGGCTCTTAAGGAGATATATGAAAGAATTCGTGCCGGATATGGTGCATAGCCACACTCCGTTTTTCATGGGAGATTTTGCTTTACGGCTTAGCCGGCAGCACGCTATACCTCTGGTTTTTACATATCACACGATGTTTGAGCAGTATATCCATGATTGGCCGGTTCAGAATGAGGGAGTCAAACGCTTTATGGTCAAGCTTGCTGCCGGATATACTAATTTAGTGGATCAGGTGATCACCCCTAGTGAAAGTGTGAAAGATATCTTACTTAAAAGGGGCGTTAAGACTCCCATGGAGGTTATCCCGACAGGGATAGATGCACAACGTTTTTCAAAAGGAGACGGGATAGCTTTTCGGAAGCTTAATCAGATTCCTCCCGATGCCTTGGTGGTTGGTCATGCCGGGCGCCTGGCTCCGGAAAAGAATTTGGGATTCCTGACAAATTGCCTGGTCGAATTATTAAAAAAAGATCCCAGGGTTCACGCTTTGATCGTGGGCCTTGGCCCATCGGAACAAATGATCAAAAAAGCCTTTGGGCAATCCGGCCTTGAAAAAAGATTGCATTTAACCGGGGTACTGCATTATCAACATTTAGTTGATGCTTATTTTGCCATGGATGTTTTCGCATTTGCTTCACTAAGTGAAACGCAAGGGATCGTTCTCATTGAAGCTATGGCAGCAGGGTTGCCGATTGTGGCATTAGATGCGCCGGGAGCGCGCGAGGTTGTAGAAGATTATCACAACGGCCGCCTGCTTAAACAGATGGATCGGCAAAGTTTTGTTGATGCGCTTATTTGGGCTTTATCCCGTACTCCTGAAGAGGCCCAAACCATGAAGCAAATCGTAAGAATGACGGTGCAGAAATATCCGATCGAGTCTTCTGCTAAACACATGTTAGAGATTTATGATAAAGTTAGATCAAGAAGATCTGTTTCTTTGGGTAAGAAAAATAGTTCGCGATATCTCATCTTGTGGCGCATGAAAGCGGAGTGGGATATTTTCAGTAATTATATCAGATCAGTAGCTACATCAGTATTCGAAGGAGGTTTTCAGAAAACAGAACCCAAAAAAATTAAAGATACGACTACCCCTTCCAAAGCAGCCATATCTTGTCCTGCGGGGGAGAGCCAGGGAAATTCTTCTGTAACTACTGGAGATGGTAAATGCATCGCCTTGATTCATATTAAAAAAGGTTTTTCCAAGGTTGTGATTATCGCACATGGTTTTTATAACAATAAAGATACATTTTTATTCCGGGGTATAGCCGAGGCGTTTAGTAAAGAGTACGATGTTATTGTATTTGATTTTCGCGGTCATGGAAAGAGCAATGGCAAATTTAGCTGGACTGCCCTTGAGCAAAAAGATTTACAAGCGGTCATTGCTTACGCCAAAGATGGCCACTATGGTAAAATTGGCGTAATCGGTTTTTCACTCGGTGCGGCAATCGCATTGATTGAAGCGAGTAATTATCAGAACATTGATAGCTTGGTTGCTGTCAGTACCCCTGTAGATCCAAGAAGCATCAATTACCATTTTTGGGAAAAAGATATGTGGGAAGATCTCATGCTCAATTTTGGGGTTAAGGGGCAGGGGAAGGGGTTTAGACCCGGCAATCCTTTTTTAAAAAAGATCCGGCCTCTGGATATTGTTGATAAAATATCGCCTACTCCGGTTCTTTTTATTCATGGTGAAAAAGACTGGCTCGTCAAGCCAGTCCATAGTCAGCGTTTATTTGAAAGAGCGAAGGATCCCAAGGCTCTGACAATTATTAAGGATGGCGGCCATGCGGAAAGAATGTTTGATGTTTTTCCCGATCAATTTATGAAAATATGTTTAGATAGATTTAGGGAGACTTTGTAATAAAACTTATTTACTTAAAAATATGAAAACTAATAAAATACTCATTCTGTCAGTAATAGCCTTATTGATTTTTGTAAATAATAACACTAATACCGGAAATTCATTAAGAGCAGAAGTTGATATAAATGGTTATTCCGGGGAGAGTATTCAGTATCTTATTAGACCTGCAGGAAAATCAGAATATAAAAATCTTGGGATGGTTGATTTAAAAGGGGTGAAGGTAGCGTTATTAACGCTTAAAAGCAAGATATTATTTATTGAGGTTTCGGAAAAGATTTATTACGATCCGGAAAGTTTATTGCCATATAAAACAGAGCGCACTAATTCAGGTTTTTGGGTTAGAGAATATAGAACCGAAGATTACGATCAAAAGAAATTTACGGTTGTAATAAAAATATTTAAAGGCAAAAAACTGGCCAAGGAGAAGATAGTTAAGGCAAACGGTCCGATTCAAAATGTAAATTTACTTCTTTTTTACTTGCGTAAACAAACTGATCTTAAAATAGGCTGGCATTTTACTGCGCAGGTCCTTGAGGAGCTCAAGCTCTTGAAAGTTGATTTAAAGTTACTCTCAATAGATGAAATAACAACTCCTGCCGGTAAATTTCAGGCTTACCATTTTAAAAGTGTGCCCGCTAAGTTTGAAATATGGATGGATAAAAACACTCCGCACGTTGCTCTTATAATAAAACTTAAAAATATTATTGATTGTACTATTTCAATGAAAGGTTATAGCCATTCACAATGAAAAATAAAAAGAGAGATAAGGAATTGCTTAAAGGGAGGAACTTTTTTGAGGGAATCAAATTCTGGCATAAGCAGATAGCGGAGCTGGGAGATTTAAAATCTAAACTCAAACGGAATAAAGCTGAATCCAAGAAATTACCCCAAAAAATCCAGAATCAGGTAGAAATCCGTACCGTCTCGGAAAGAATGATTATTAAACAACTTCACCAGGAAATTGAACAGCGTAAGAAAATGGAGCGGGTAGCTCAGGATGTCCGCAACTATGCCGAGAGCATCATCAACACCGTACGAGAACCATTAATCGCCCTGGACCAGGATTTAAGAGTAGTCTACGTCAGCCGTTCTTTCTATGACGTTTTTAAGGTAAAGCCTGAAGAGACCGTGGGGCAGCTTATTTATGACTTGGGTAATAAGCAGTGGGATATCCCCAAGCTGCGGGAATTGCTGGAGACTATCCTTCCTAAAAAGACAACCTTTGATAACTATGAGGTGGAACACGATTTCTCGACCATCGGCAGGCGGATAATGCTTTTGAATGCCCGGCAAATTGAAAGAGGGATGGGTAAGGAACGAATCATCCTTTTGGCTATTGAGGATATCACTGAGCGAAAGGGGATCGAAGCTGGTCTGGAAAAGACTCGAAAGGAACTGGAGGTTATTAAAAAATCAGCAGATGAAGTTAGTGAATTCTCCGAGAGCGTAATCAATACCGTACGTGAACCACTGATTTCTTTAGATAAAGACCTCAGGGTGGTTACGGTCAGCCGTTCCTTCTATGAATTCTTTAAGGTAAAGCCTGAAGAGACCGTGGGGCAGCTTATTTATGACTTGGGTAATAAGCAGTGGGATATCCCCAAGCTGCGGGAATTGCTGGAAACTATTCTTCCCCAAAAGACAACCTTTGATAACTATGAAGTGGAACACGATTTTGCTACTATTGGCAGGCGGATAATGCTTTTGAATGCCCGGCAAATTGAAAGAGTGCTGGGCAAGGAACGAATCATCCTTTTGGCTATTGAGGATATTACTGAGCGCAGGAAGATTGAAAAAGGTTTGGAAAAAGCCCATGAAGAGTTACAGGGATTGGCCGCCGAGTTGAAACGTGCCACCCGGGCAAAATCCGAATTTCTTGCCAATATGTCGCATGAGCTCAGGACTCCGCTTAACTCCATTAACGGTTTCTCCGAAATATTATATGACGAGACTTTCGGATCGCTTAATGAGAAGCAGAAAAAATACGTTGAGTATGTTTTAACCAGCGGAAAGCATCTTCTCCTGTTGATAAATCAGATACTTGATATGTCAAAAGTTGAAGCTGGGAAGATGAAGCTGACGCTATCCAGCTTACCCATGAAAAGTCTGCTAAATGATATTTCTCTGTTGGTAGCGGACATGGTCAGTAAAAAGAAGCTTCAAATGTTACTTGAGATAGCTGAAGATCTGCCGAATATTGAAGGGGATGAACTCAAGGTAAAAGAGGTACTTTATAATCTGCTTTCAAATGCAATTAAATTTACTCCCGATGGTGGTAAAATCGGCATGCGGGCTAAGAAAGCTGATGCTAAGATAGAAATAGAGGTCTGGGATACGGGGGTGGGTATCGCATCTGAAAATATGGGTAAGATATTTGAAGGCTTTTTTCGTGTCGATACTCCATATTCCCGGGTGACTGAGGGGACTGGGCTTGGTTTGCCGCTTTCTAAAAAGCTGGTTGAATTGCATGGTGGCAAGTTTTTCGTAGAATCAGAGGGGTTAAATAAAGGCATACAGGTCAGGTTTACTTTACCGATTATATCCAGAAAGGTGGTGTAAGGTGGGAAAGAGAGCTTTAATTGTTGACGATAATGGAAATAATCTGATGCTGGAAAAAGATCTCTTGGAAGTTGCTGGTTTTGAAGTATTGGTAGCTCAGGATGCTTCCAGCGGAATTGCCATTGCTAGGAAAGAAAAACCGGATATCGTAATTATGGATGTGCGGCTTCCAGATATGCGCGGTAGCGAAGCTGCCAAAATATTGCGTCAGGACAAAGAAACAGGCAATATTCCAATAGTTTTTGTAACTGCTTCGGTTATGGAAAGTGAACTAAAGGAAGCAAAAACTATAGCTAACAGCGGGTTTATCGGTAAGCCTATAAATACACGCACCTTTGTGACAGAAATTAATCAATTCATTAAGGGGTAAAGGATGAAAGATAAGCCAGTAATTTTAGTTGTTGATGACCAGTTCCAGAACATTGAGCTTCTTGAAGCGTATCTTGTCCCGCAGGGTTATGAAATTATTGAGGCCTTAAGCGGTGAAGAAGCGTTGGAAAAACTCTCCCATAATTCAATTGATCTGGTTCTGTTGGATATAATGATGCCTGGAATGTCTGGCATAGAAGTGTTGGAGAAATTGCGCGCCGACGAAAAGACACGGTTTATTCCGGTGGTAATGGTAACCGCACTTAAGGAGACTGAGGACAAGGTAAAAGCCCTTGAGGCAGGATGCGATGATTTTATCTCCAAACCATTTGATAAGGTTGAGTTATTAGCAAGAGTTAAGTCTATACTCAAGATAAGTTATTATCTAAGGCAGCTAGATGAAAAGAATAAATTTAAGACAGTAGTTGATAAAATGAGCGATGGCATTGCTATTTGTAGCCCGGACTATCTAATTAAAGATGGCAATACGGCGATTTTAAAGTATCTGAATATTACTGAGCCGGCGAATGTTAATTTTATTGAAACGCTCTTTACGAATTATTCTGTTTCTATAAATAAAGAAAAGCTTATGGATTTGACGATTGCTCATAAGAAATTTGATATAGTACGCCAGAAATCGGAAACGGCAGAGGCATTATATTTAGCGGCAAATTTGGACTTAATTAAAAACTCATCCGGCGAGCTTCTCAGTATTGTTTTTATTTTGCGTGATGTTACCGTAGAACGCATGGAGGAATTCCTGAAACAGGACACCTTAACTCTTATTTCGCATAAACTGCGTACGCCATTGGGAGTGATTAGTGGGAAAATCGCATTACTTAAGAATGGATCATACGGTCCTCTTAATGATGAGCAAAAAGAAACAATTGATACCGTTTCTAAACAATCTGCTTTACTTGTATTAATTGTGGAGGAGCTGCTCGGGTTTACCATAGCAGGTGGCCACTCTTCATGATACATATAAGCATACAATCTTTAGGGAGGTGAATGTGATGATGAAATATATTCGAGGATTTAATATCTTGGTTTTAGGAATTGCCGTTATCTCACTTAGCGGTTGTGCTACATGTGGGACACCATACCGCAAAGAACTATCTCATAATTCCAGGTTAGCAGAGGCGAATACGAGTTATAAAAAAGCTATAGAGTTGCTAGATAAAGGGGAGTGTTCTTCAAGGCCATTTCAAGCGAAAGAATTTTATACTACTGCAAACTCCTATCTTTCAGATGCTATTTTTAAATTAAAAGATCAGGGAAACAGTAATAATATTGACGTTACCGAAGACGTCTATTATTGTGAAAAAATTAAAAGAGAAACAGACGTTAAGATAGGTGCGGCTGACAGAACGAAGTAATTCTCAGGATAAATTATTTTAATGGTAATGTCCGTCTCAGAAGGGGCGCACATTCTGTTTGAATTTGTTTCTTAAATAGTTACGAAATTCCCAGCCCAGAAATACCGGACAAAACGGACATCCTTGCTACCTAAAGACTAGGTCCTTGCGTTTCGCGCAAGGATTTCGCTGGATTTTTATGGGTGCTCAATTTCGCTAGATAAAAGCTTAATATGCTCAAATTTAGCGAGGAATTACCTCTCTAAAGCCAGAATCTTCTTGACAAAGCGTTATTAATAGCTTATACTTTTAGTGTAAGTAAGAATGTAAGGAAGTAATGATAGATTTCTTTATTGGGTAATCATGTGCTTATCGTTAAAAAAGGAGTGATTAAAATGACTGTTATTGAAACTGCTAAAATTACCTCAAAAGGCCAAGTTACTATACCTAACCGTATAAGGAAGCTTCTGCGTGTAAATACAGGTTCTTCTTTAGCCTTTGGTTTAAGCAAAGAAGGAGTGGTTTTGCTTCCCTGTAAAGTCACTGCGGAATCGCCTTATACTGCTAGTGAATGGGCGAAAATTGAGAAGTTAGCTTCAGCCAAAGGCAAGGCCTACAAAAGTATCAAAAGAGCCAAAAAGCATATTGAGGCATTATGAGATTTGAATTTAAATCTTCCTTTGACCGGTCGGTTAAAAGTTTTCATGGCAGAGAAAAAGAAGAGATAAAGAAAGTTGCTCTCCAAGCGATAGACATACTTTCTTGCGACCGGATACTCTATAAGGGGATTGGCCTAAAGCGTCTTAAGGGTGATTTCTGGGAGATAAGGCATGGCCTTAGGGCAAGGATTCTATTCCGTTGGGAAGGAGGCTTAGTAGAATTTATTCTTGCCGGTGACCACAATGATATAAAACGTTTCCTAAATAATATCTAGTTATTCCAGTAGTACCATTCTTTTTATAGAATGGGAAAATTTAACGGCTATGATCAGAGCAGCGATCATAGCCGTTTTAATCTCCCGCGGTGTTGAAGGCTTAAGATATCATAGCTATTGGCTATATTGATAGTTACTGTGTGGGAATCTTATAAGCATATTATCCGGCGTTACCCAAGAATTTCTTTATCCGAAGAAAGGAAACTAATCTTAAAAGCTCAAAAAGGTTCAAAGAAGAGTAGGGATGAACTTGTTTTACGCCATCTTGGTTTCTTAATTTTTAGAATTTATAAAATTGTGTTTCCATCATTGATTCGGTCATTTGGGGAAGATTTACTAGCAAAAGCTATCCTTATCGTTTATAAGAAAATAGAAAGTTACGATCTTAACTACTGCGATAAACATGGAAATCCTAATCCGGTTAAATTTACCTCTTACATTTGGAAAAGAATCGATGGTTTTATAATCGATTCATTAAAGAGAGAGCTTAACGAGTCAAATTATTACGATAGATATAGCGGATATGCCCTCAAAAATGGGGATTTATCGTCTATGTCCGGGTTAATAGAGTCGGACAATTTTATCTCTTGATTTATCAAAGAGTTATGAAATTCTGAGTCAATAATTATCGGACAAAACGGACATATTAGCGAGGAAATGCCCTCTCTAAACCCAGAATATTCTTGATATATTAAGGTATTACGCTTATAATTAGGCTAATAAATTAAGAGAGGTTTCCACTTGTCTAATAAGAGTGGGACCCCATTTCTCATATTTGGTTTTTTGCGCCAAAAAAGAAGCTTTTTACACCAAAAAAACTCTGGTTAAAATAAATTAAAGAATGGTTTCTTGACTTCATGTAGTAAGGTTATAGAATAGATGAATGAAGTGGGAAAAGTATCATAAAATTATTCTCTGCGTTGTATTATCCTGCCTGGCTACATTCTTTACCGCCCATCCGGCTCAAGCAACCCAGAGTTATACCGAAGCCATCACCGCTGTTCAAAACAACATAGATAACAACACTAATTTTATTCCTAATGATGGCTCGATTATTTCGATACAGGGCTCAACAGCTTTAGATAATCCCTCTTATGGCCTTACTTACAATAGTAATTTCGGTGATGGCAAGAGCTATCTCGTTACCAGAACGTTGACCAACATCGCTTATTATGAAAGCGGCAGCGGGGCGCTCGCATACGGTGTAGGAGATTACACAACTTATAATGATAGCTCTAATCATCAGGCAGCTTGGGTGACTAGTGGTAATGACACTACGAAATTTATCGATGCCCATGTCGCCTCTGCCAGTACCTTTGTGACGACTATGGAACAGGGGTTAGGTATGAATAATGCCGCAGGCGGCACGCATACCGCCGTAGTGGAATACGGTGTCCTTCCCGACAATGATCATATTATGCGTCCTACCAGGCAGCCGGATATCAAAGCCTATTCTACAACTTCAAGCGATTATTCCTTTAGCAATCCTTTTGATCCGGCGCAGCCCTCGGATATGAGCGCGGATGTCTACAGCCACCTTCAGACTTATCTTAATTACTGGCAGGCAGACACCTTGAGTAAAGACAGCTGGCATGGAATGACTCCTTCAGCTGCCTCTCACTGGTTTCCTTTTTCGGAGCTCGGCTACACTTATTATTGGGGCCATGATTCAACCGAGCTTAGCGCTATCCAAGGCTCAAGTGAATTTATCATCCTGGGTGGTTCAGTAGTCAAGATCATCGGTATTTATTCAGCGCAGTCTTATATGTATACCAAAAACAAAAACGGCGCCTTTAGCACTGATTCCGACGCCCAATACGGTAATGGTTTCGGTGGTTTTAACGTTACCGGAGACTGCGACACTATCTGGGCAGGAAATGCCTTTCAGAAAAACGCTTCCGCCGACGCCAATAATCCCAATCAAATAATTTTAGCCAGCGGCAAGACGATCTCAGCGGGCCAGGGGATCCTTATCTGGTCGCCAAACTATACCCTTACTAATTATGGTACTATCAGCGGCGCAACCGATAAAAAATTGGCCGATGCTTTTAAAGGCGGTGCCGGGATGAGCGGTACTGATAATGTAGCAGTACTTTTCTTAGGCGATACTACTTACGGAAGTATTCCCGGCGGGAAAAATAAAGTGGTTAACTACGGTATTGTTTCAAGCCCTGGCACGGCAATTGAATCCGACGCCGGGGATACTGAAATAATCAACAGCGGAACGATTTTCGGTGATGCTTATGGTTTGCGTTTTAAGGGAGGGACTAATAGCATTACCAATACCGGGACTATTGAGTCGGCCGATACAGCCATTAGAATCGAGGCCGGCACCACCTCTATAAATAGCACTGGTACTGTTTCCGGACATGTCACTTTAGTTTCCGAACCTACCGCCGGGCTCGACATAGGCAATTCCACGCTCACGATAAGCGGTTCGGGAGTATATTCGCAAAACTCGCAGACTACTCTGAGGACGACAGTGAATTCTTCAACTGATTTTGGCAAGATCACGGCAACCGGAGCTAATGCTTCGGTTGCTTCCGACAGCACCCTTTATGTCAGAGTCGGCGGTTACATTCCCGATAATACCACTTTCAGTAATCTGATCAGCAGTACGGGCGTCAATGTAAATGTGCCGGATACGATTACCGCCAGCAGCCCGATATTTACTTTTTCCGGAGCAAACGGTACAGGAGACCATCTTGATATCTCCGCCACCCGTGCTAATTCTTATAATAGCTTTGCCGCTAACGCCAATGCCCAAGCGGCGGGCGCGGTTTTAAACACTTTGGCCATGAGCGGGGCAACCAGCGGCGATATGCAAGATGTTTTGGGGCAATTTGATTCTTTGGGTTCAGGGGGAGAAATAGACGGCGCCCTTGATTCGATTACTCCTATTGCTGACGGCGCTCAAACAGCTATCACAGAAAACTTACTGAATAACTTTGTAGGGTCGGCAATACTCCGTATTCAAGATTCGAAGATGGAAGATAAGGGTCAAAAGGATGAAGATGTAGTATCCCAGGATTCCTTATGCAGAAATGATATCTGGGCGCAGGCTTACGGCGATTATGCTAAGCAGGGAAAACGCGGTTTAAGTAATGGGTATCTGGCAAAGTTATGGGGTTATATTATTGGTCTAGACCGCTTCTTTATGGAGGGA